>OFGG01000410.1_pt1 | contig 37989 bp, 35 predicted proteins | sample 1521701 | NCBI WGS metagenome assembly OFGG01 (sample SAMEA3504081, study PRJEB24116) | mouse gut metagenome | biome: mouse gut; feature: mouse-associated habitat; material: faeces | place: Denmark | collected 2011
TCATCAAATAATTAGAGCCATTTTAGAGCCAACAGGCATAAAGCAATCCCGGAAACGCCCATTTTATCAGCATTTCCGGGATTTTATCCGTTACTCGAACTCAATCGTAGCCGGTGGCTTCGGGCTCATATCAAAACAAACCCTGTTCACATGCTCCACCTCTGCCAAAATCCTGTTTGTAATCCTCTCCAGCACATCCCAGTCTACCTTCTCAATCGTTGCGCTCATAGCGTCAACGGTATTGATTGCCCGGATGATTACCATATAGTCAAAGCATCTGGCATTGTTCTTCACTCCCACCGATTTAAAATCCGGCACTACCGTAAAATACTGCCATACCTTTTTATTCAAACCTGCCTTTTCAAATTCCTCACGAAGAATCGCATCAGATTCCCTGACAGCTTCCAGACGATCCCTAGTGATTGCTCCTAAACAGCGCACGCCAAGGCCTGGCCCCGGGAACGGCTGGCGGTAAACCATTTCAGCCGGCAGACCAAGCTCAATCCCACAAGCTCTTACCTCATCCTTGAACAACTGCTTTAAGGGCTCTACCAGTTCAAACTTCAAATCCTCCGGAAGCCCCCCTACGTTGTGGTGAGATTTCACCATTTTGGCTGTTTTGGTTCCGCTTTCTATGATATCAGGATAAATCGTTCCCTGCCCGAGGAAATCAATGCCTTCCAATTTTCTGGCTTCTTCCTCAAAAACCCGGATAAACTCCCCACCTATGATCTTACGTTTCTCTTCCGGATCTGCAACGCCTTCCAGCTTCCCTAAAAATCTTTCCGCAGCGTCCACATAGATCAAATTCGCATGAAGCTGGCTCTTAAACACGTCAATGACACTTTCCGATTCATTTTTTCTCATCAGTCCATGGTTTACATGGACACATACCAGCTGCTTCCCGATCGCCTTGATCAAAAGTGCCGCCACTACCGAGGAATCCACCCCGCCGGAAAGTGCAAGAAGCGCTTTTTTATCACCTACCTGTTTACGAATCAGTTCCACCTGATCTTCAATGAAATTTTTCATGTTCCAGTTAGGCTCAGCATGGCACACATCAAATAAAAATTCTTTTAAATCAACCTCGTCCGGCGCTTTCTCCAACTTTCTGTCACATTTTGCAGTAGGATGGTCTATGGCAAGCATAGGGTAACCGCATTGATAAAGCTCCGGAGAGATTTCTACTGCCGCACCGTCTACCACACGATTTTCCCCGCCATTTAAAATGATCCCTTTCACATTCTGCAAAGCTTTCAGTTCTTCCGGGGTAATATCGTGGGGGTGAATCTCACTGTACACGCCAAGTTCTCTCACCCGACGGGCAATGGCCGCATTTTCCGTACTGCCCAGATCAAGAATTACAATCATATCCTGTTTCATAATCATCTTCTCCTTATGTTTTATCTTCTTTAATATAACAATAGTTATTCCATTTCAATGGTCGCCGGAGGTTTCCCCGTGCAGTCATACAGCACCCGATTGACCCCTTTTACCTCATTCACGATTCTACTGCTCACCACGCTGAGCACTTCCCAGGGAATCTGCGCCGCTTCCGCCGTCATAAAGTCAGAGGTATTGACCGCCCGGAGCGCAACCGCATAATCATAGGTTCTTTCATCTCCCATAACGCCCACGCTGCGCATATTGGTGAGGGCTGCAAAATACTGTCCAAGTTCTTTATCAATCCCGGCTTTTGCAATCTCTTCCCTGTAAATTGCATCCGCATCCTGTACCATCCGGACCTTCTCTGCCGTAACTTCCCCGATAATGCGGACACCAAGCCCCGGTCCCGGGAAAGGCTGCCTGTTTACCAGATATTCCGGAATCCCAAGTTCCAGCCCTGCCTTACGCACTTCATCTTTAAACAAGAGCCGTAACGGCTCAATGATTTCCTTGAAATCGACATAATCCGGAAGACCGCCTACATTATGGTGGGATTTGATTACGGCGCTTTTTCCAAGCCCGCTTTCGATCACATCCGGATAGATCGTTCCCTGCACCAAAAAGTCCACCGCACCGATCTTCTTTGCTTCCTCCTCAAAGACACGGATAAATTCTTCTCCAATGATCTTTCGCTTTGCTTCCGGCTCCGTCACCCCCGCAAGCTTCTCATAAAACCGCTCCTGGGCATTGACACGGACAAAATTAAGATCATAAGGCCCATCCTGGCCAAATACCGCTTCCACCTCATCACCTTCATGTTTGCGAAGCAGCCCATGATCCACGAAAACACAGGTAAGCTGCTTTCCCACCGCCTTTGCCAGAAGCACCGCCGCTACGGAAGAATCCACCCCGCCGGAAAGTGCGCAAAGCACTTTGCCTGTTCCTACCTTTTTGCGAATCTGTGAAATTGTAGTCTCTACGAAAGAATCCATACGCCAATCGCCCTTACAGCCGCAGATCTGATATACAAAATTAGAAAGCATTTTCATCCCTTCCCGGGTATGCATCACCTCAGGATGAAACTGCACCGCATAAAGCTTCCTTTGTGCATGTTCCATCGCCGCCACCGGACATACCGGCGTGCGCGCCGTGACATTGAAGCCTTCAGGCTCTTTTTCTATATAATCCGTATGGCTCATCCAGCAGATTGTCTTTTCTGACACATCGCCAAAAAGAACGGAAGACTTGTCCACCTCCACCTCTGTCTTGCCATATTCGCTGACCGGCGCCGTCTTCACACTGCCGCCTAACAGATATGCCATAAGCTGGGAACCATAACAAATGCCAAGGATCGGAATCCCCAGGTCAAAGATCTCCTTTGTATAACGGGGGGAATCTTCACCGTAAACACTGTTGGGTCCTCCCGTAAAGATGATCCCCTTGGGGTTCATCGCTTTGATCTGCTCCAAACCGGCCGTGCAGGGATGAACCTCACAATACACATGACATTCCCTTACCCTGCGGGCGATCAATTGATTGTACTGCCCGCCAAAATCAAGAACTATGACTGTTTCCTTATCCATATATGCGCTCCTATCCGCCCTCCGGTCTTTTTCTTTGACCCTTGTCTCTGGCCCTTGCCAGTGTCCTCTTTTACTGTGATCATTTTCTTATTATAAAGACAGACCGCACCCTTGTCAAAAGTTTCTTTCCCATTTATGCCCACGATACCTTACCAAATAGCACAATGCCCGGAAAGCCCAGTCTATAGTCATGGCAACCCACACACCCATCAGCCCGCCGCTAAAATGTACGCTGAAAAGATAGGCAAAGCCAATCCGGAAAACCCACATGGACACAATGGCAATGAGCATGGTCCACACCACATCCCCGGCTGCCCGCAAGGTATTCGGCAAAGAAAAAGACGGAACCCAGAAGATTACCGCAAGAGCCGTGTGCCACCGGAGCACCTGCACCGCAAGACTTTCCGTCTGGGGCGTCAACTGGTAAATCTTCATCACCCACGGGGCAAAGACAAACAATATCCCGGAGATCACCACCGTGCACCCTATAGCGGTCAGCATCAGTTTCTTTGTATAATACCTGGCCTGTTTGAAATCCCCGGCACCGATGCACATGGAAGCAACCGATAACAATGCAAGGTTCACCGCCGACCCCGGAAGGACATTAAAACTTGCCAGAGTATTGCAGACCGCATTTGCCGCTATGGCATAAGTTCCGAGCGTGGAAACCAGGCTCAGGAGCAGAATTTTCCCTAATTGGAACAAGCTGTTTTCCAGCCCGTTGGGAACCCCGATATAAAGAATTTTCTTGATCAATCCAAAATCTATTTTCCAGTCTGCCTGTCCGCGGAAGTTGATCGCTTTTCCTGAGTGGAACATCATCCACATAATGATGGCTGCCGCCACGGTTCTGGAAAACGTCGTGGCGATGGCTGCCCCCGCCACTCCCATTTTTACCCCATAAATCAGGATTGCATTCCCCACAAGGTTAAGCAGGTTCATGGCAATGGCGATCAGCATGGTTGTCCTGGAATCGCTCATGGCCCGGAACAGAGCCGCACAAGCGTTGTACATAGCAAGAGGACAGATGGAAATTGCGGTTATCACAAGATAGACGGACGCATTTTTCATGACCTCCGGCTCTACCTGTCCAAAAACCCCCCGCAGTATGGGTTTATGCAAAGCCAGAAAAATCACCGTCACAGCCAAAGACAGCCATATGGAAAAAAGCACCAGCTGCCATGCGGACCGGCTGGCATTCCCGGTATCCTTCTGCCCTAAATAGTGCCCTGCCACCACAGCGCCGCCGGTTGCAAGCGCCGCCGTAATGTTGATCACAAGGATATTAATGGTGTCCACCAGCGAAACCCCGGAAACCGCCGCTTCTCCAACGCCTGCAATCATGACGGTATCCACCATCCCGACCAAAATCGCAAGAAGCTGCTCAAACACCAGCGGTATGATCAGCTTTCTCAAGTCCTTGTTCGTGTATAACATCGTAATCCTCCATGTTTTCGAAAGCCTGCAAATTGGGGCGCAAGCACAAATTTGTCTGTGAAAAATTTATTTTTCACAGTAATATCCCCTGACATCCCTCTATGATTAGCCCTTTGTTCCCTGCGGCATTTTCTTATCCACTTAAGGTATTATAGCACGAATCATCATAATGCAACAGCATCTGACAAGTAAAAATGACGTTCCACCCTTTTTACGTGAAACGTCATTGCCCTTTTCTATCCTGCATCCTGTCATTCATAATGCATGTGCTGGTATTTCTCCTTCGTCGCCATCCCGCCCCTGATATGCCGCTCCTGTTTATTCACATCCAAAACCTTTCTTGCTTCCTTGGCAAGAGAAGGGTTGATCTGCATAAGCCTTTCCGTTACGTCCTTATGTACCGTACTCTTGCTAATCCCAAACTGCTTTGCGCTCTGCCTTACTGTTGCGTTATTTTCGATAATATAATTGGCAATATCGATTGCTCGCTCCTCGATATAATCTTTCAAAGGAAACCCCTCAGAATGCTTTTTTACATTCTATGAAGTGTTGTGAAGGGATATGACCTCTAATCTTACATTGCCTGCATATTATCTTTTTCTATCACTAAGAACTTTTTCTCTGCGTGTACGCTGATCGATTCCAACAGCATTTTCCTTAAATTCTCATCTTAATCTTTTCCATTTGCTATATCTTTTCATTTATACATATAAATACACCTACAATATCTATAACCATTTTACCCTATTTTATTCTCCACAATAACCGCCAGCAGCACCGCTGCCACGCCGCCGCTTATCTTCGCCCCGAACATGGCTCCTAAAAGCTCCGGCTCCGTGCTCAGCGCAAACCCCATATGGGCCGCAAGAATACTTGTAGCGCTTACCAAAAAGGCGGCATTAACCACCTTTCCCCGCTCATCCATATCCTGATACATGGAAATAGCCGGGATGGCGCTCACCGCCCCTGCCAAAAGGCCCGTCATCCCTGCCGCATTCATGCCTGCCCGTTTCCCCAAAAACTGAAAGGGCCTTTTTAAGATACGCCGGAGAAACTCCGTGGCCGGAAGACTTCCAAGCATCACGATCCCGATCCCCGCCACCACTTCCATGGCTTCCGTAAGGGGCGCCATCCCCTTTACCGGATTATAACCGCAAAGATATTCCACCGCCCCAAGTATCAACCCTATTGTGATCAGGCAATGGATTCCTTTTGCAAAAACACAAAATCCCCGGACCATCCGCTCCGGTATTTTCCACAATCCCAAAAGCAAAAGCAACGACAGCACAAACACCGGAAGGTTCTGCCGGATACATTCTATAAGGGAAATTTCCGCAAGAATCCCTCCTGCAGCCAAGCCCACAGGCATTGAGGCAAGCCCAAGCATGATGCCCCTGGCAAAAAATACCCTGTCCTCTTTCCTGACCATGCCCATCCCCACCGGAATCGTAAACACCACGGTACACCCAAAAATGGACGATACCACAATTCCGGAATAGCTTCCTACCAGAGGATCCATAGCCAGTTCTTTGGCAAGCTGGTATCCTCCCATATCAATGGCAAAAAGGCTCCCAAACATTCCCGGATCCACCCCGATCATCCTGTAAAGGGGGATAATGACCCTTCCCAGCACATCAGCGATCACCGGTGCAAGACAGATCATCCCCGCCATGGATAAGGCGGTGCTGCCAAGGAACCGGAACCCTTCCTCAAATTTTGCGCCGTACCCTCTTCGATTTCCTAAAATCCGGTCGATACCGCCGATCAACACACCTGCTGCCATGATTATCATAAGCACGCGGTTCATTTATTTGTACCCCTTCTGCATGGTATCTTCAATCTCCTCGATGGTCCTTGGCGTGATTGCCGAAAGGTTTTCACAGCCATCCTCCGTTACAAGGCAGTTGTCCTCCAGCCGGAACCCGATTCCCCATTCTTCGTGATAGATTCCCACATCCACGCAAAAGACCATCCCCGGTGCGATCACTTCCGGCGTCTTGACCGCGTCATGGACATCATACCCCACATGATGGGCGCCGCCATGCCACATGTAAGTGCCAACTTCATCCTCATGCGCCAGCACCCCGGCTTCCTTCAAAAGCCCTGCATTGAACCTTCGTATCTCCTTGTCCACCTGCGCCATCTCCATGCCGGGCCTTATAATCCCAAACATATGATCGGATGTTTTAAGGGCACACTCATACAAAAGCCTTTGGCGCTCATTGTATTTCCCGTTGCAGGGCCATCCCCTGGACACATCGTTCATCAGATTGTCGTACCATGCCCCCACATCATTTAAGACCATATCCCCATCCGCCGCCATTCCGGTATATCCATAATAATGGATACAAAAATTGTTTTTTCCGGCGGAAATAATAGACGGAAAGCCTGGACCCTGGGGCCCATACTGACCAAGCACATAGTCAAACTCAGCCTTATACTGATACTCATACATCCCCGGTCTTGAGGCCTTCATCATAGCAGCGATCCCGTCTCTTGTGATCTTCTCCGCTTCCCTCATGGCCGCAATCTCACAGGGCTGTTTGATGGTCCGTAACTTCCGCAACAGGATATTGGCATTTTCTATCTGAAGGTAAGGATGTGCCGCAGACACCATCTTCCGGAAAAAGTGCGCTGCCCGGTCCTGATCGGCAGAGTCTGCCTTATACAGATCCAGATATAAATGCCCATAGTTCCCACTTGCCGCCAGTGTGTCAAAATCCTTCCTGAATGTTTCCACAAATGCGATTTCTTCAATTCCGGACAATTCCCAGGCCTGCTTTTCCTTGATTCTCTCCCCGGTCCACCGCTCCGCCAAAAGATCCGGCGGCAGGATGTAAAGCCGTTCCTTTACATCTCCTTCCCCGTCCTTCCTCACAAGCAGCACCGCCTCCTTGGCGTTAATACCTGTCAGATACAGGAAATTTCTTTCCGTATAAAACGGGTAGTACTCATCATTGGTCTTTCTAAGTTCCCTGCCGGAAAACATCACCAAGAGAGAGTTTTGCTTCATCTGCCCATAAAGCCGCTCCCTGTTTCCCATAAAATATTCTTTTGTCATCATTCTCCTCACTTTCAGCTTTTAAACAGTGTACTTAAAATCCCTCTCCCCAAGGAAGCGCCTACATTGCCACCAATCCGTTTCCCGAAACTGCCGCCTATAGATTTCCCGATGCTGTTGCCCACTTCTCTGCCGATACTCCCTGCTGCCGAACCGGCAACCCGTTTCACCGCAGACTTCATCTGCTTTTGCTTTGCCGCCTGCTCCCGCTCTTCGGCCTTTCTTGCGGCAGCTTCTTCCTTTTGGCGGGCTTTTTCCGCCGCAGCCGCATCCCGCAGTCTTTGCTTCTCGGCCGCCGCTTCCTCTTTTTGCCGGACTTTTTCCGCTTCCGCTTCTTCCGATGCCTTCCGGTCGGCTTCCTGCCGATTTACCACCCGCTCTTCTAAAATCTCGTAAGCGGACTCCCGGTCGTAAACTTGTGAATATCTGGTATAAAGCAGGCTGTCCGTGATCTGCCATCCCCTGACCTTCTCATCCAAAGCCCCCATCCGGCTCTGGGGCGGCAGGATCTTACATCGCTTTACGATAGTGGGGATCCCTTCCTCGTCAAGCACAGAGACCAGCGCTTCCCCGATCCCTAACTGAGTCAATACTTCAAAGGTATCAAAATCAGGATTTTCCCTGAACGACTGAGCTGCCGCTTTCGCCCCTTTTTGCTCCGCAGGGGTATAAGCATGGAGCGCGTGCTGGATCTTATTCCCAAGCTGCCCCATCACCCCGTCCGGAATATCTCTGGGATTTTGCGTGATAAAATAAATGCCTACCCCCTTAGACCGGATCAGCTTTACCACCTGCTCAATTTTTTCCAGTAATGTCTTGGGTACGGAATCAAACAACAGATGGGCCTCGTCAAAGAAAAATACCATCTTCGGCTTCTCCCGGTCCCCGGCTTCCGGCAGCATCTCAAACAGTTCCGACATCATCCAGAGCATAAACGTGGAGTACATGGCAGGATTGTTGATCAGCTTCCGGCAATCCAGGATCTGGATGGTACCCCTGCCGTCACAATCCGTACAGATCCAGTCTGCAATGTTAAGTGCCGGTTCGCCAAAAAACTGCTCCCCGCCTTCCGCTTCCAGTGCGATCAGCGAGCGCAGAATAGCCCCCAGGCTCTGTTTGGAAAGGTTTCCATACCTTACCCCGTATTCCTTTGCATTTTCGGATACATACTGGATCATGGAGCGCAGATCCTTGCTGTCAAGAAGAAGCAGCCCTTCATCGTCCGCAATCTTAAATAAAATGGTCAGAATATCCGTCTGGGTATCATTTAACCCCATGATCCTTGCCAGAAGGAGCGGCCCCATTTCCGAAATGGTAGCCCTCAGAGGCAGCCCTCCTTCCCCGTACACATCCCAAAACGTGGCAGGATAAGCGCGGAACCGAAATCCTTCCTCCATAAGACCCATCCCGTCAATTCTTTTTCCAAGACTCTCACTTTCCGTTCCGGCCTGACACATTCCTGAAAGATCCCCTTTCACGTCCGCAAGAAATACCGGCACGCCGCAATCGCTGAAAGACTCCGCCAGAACTTTCAGCGTGACTGTCTTCCCTGTTCCCGTCGCACCGGCGATCATCCCATGGCGGTTTGCCATCTTAGGATAGATACAGACTTTTTCATCTCCGGATTTTCCTACCCAAATGTTACCGTCCTGATACATCATGGCCCTCCCTTCGTAATTTTTCGTGTAATTTCTTTCCCGTTCTGGTTGTTGCCAGCCCTCCTGATGCCGTCTCCCGGTAACATAAAGGCATGGCGCTCCCCACTTCCTTCATAGCGCTGATCACATCCCCAAGAGGTATCATGGAAGGGATACCCGCAAGTGCCATCTGTGCGGATGAAAACGCGATCATTGCGCCTGAGACATTCCGCTTAATGCATGGAATCTCCACCAAACCCGCAACCGGATCACAGACAAGGCCCAACATGGATTTTAAGGTTATGGCAGCCGCATCGGCACACATTCCCGGCGTGCCGCCGCACAGCTCCGTAACCGCCGCTGCCGCCATTGCCGCCGCTGATCCGCACTCCGCCTGGCATCCCCCTTCCGCACCGGAAAGGGTAGCTCCCCTTGCGATCATCATCCCGATGCCGCCGGCGCAAAATAAACCCATCACCGCCTGATCCTCATTTACCATCTCCTCATCTAACATGGCAAGCAGCGCAGCGGGCACGATTCCGCAGGACCCGGCTGTGGGACATGCCACGATTCTTCCCATGCATGCATTGTACTCCGCTATCGCCATGGCATGGACTGCCGCCCTGCCTAATACCGGCCCTAAAAGGCTTCCCGATTCCTTGATTTTTTTGTCAAGGATATAAGCATTCCCTCCCGATAACCCGCTTGTGGAACGGATATCCTTATCGCACCCGGATGCGGCGGACCGGCGCATCTCCCGCAGGCTCTTTCTCATCCGCCCTACAATTGTCTCCCCATCTTCCTGGGAATCCTCCATCTGCATGCGGAGGACAACCCCGGAAATTGGCATATTATGTTCCTCCGCCCTTGCAAGCAGCTCTTCCACTGAATGAAATTCAAACATCTTCGCACCCCCGTAAGCCCGGAAGTTCCCTCCCGGGTTTTTGCCTCAATCTATCTTCCTGCATAAAATGCATTTTTGTATTTGTTCCCGCTCCGATATCAGGCTGCAGATCCCGGCGGACATCTTACCGTCCACTTCTATGGTCATGACCGCATCCCCGCCTCTTTGTGCCCGGTTTAACTGCATCCGGCAGATATTGATGGCATTTTCCGTCAAAAGCTGTGTGACATTTGCAACCACCCCCGGCACATCCCTGTGAAGAACAATCAGTGTGTCAAACTCTCCGTTAAAATGAACCTCTAACCCGTTTACCTGGGTGATCAAGATATTACCGCCTCCAACCGATGCCCCTTCCATCTCCACCACTCTGCCTTCCCCATCCTTCAGAGTGATATGGGCCGTATTAGGATGCCTGCCATCAGCCTGGATACAGGTTTTAAAATGATAGTTAAGCCCTATCTTCTCCGCTTCCTTAAAGCTGTCCTTTAACCGTTCATCGTCTATCCCAAACCCCATGATCCCAGAAAGAATCGCCTTGTCCGTTCCATGCCCCCGGAATGTCTGGGCAAAAGAACCGTAAAGGACAATTTCCGCTTCAGTTGGCACCTTTCCCAGCAATGCTTCCGCTATATTTCCAAGCCGGACAGCTCCCGCAGTGTGGGAACTGGACGGCCCGATCATCACCGGCCCCACGATACTAAATACATCCATATTTCCCCTTCTCCTTTGCTATGTTCAGTTGCTTTCTTTTCAAATAATAGCATGATTTCCCCCATATTTCCATTACATATTATAAAAAGGCCCTGCGTCTTTGCGCAGGGCCTTTTAGTTCCCATAAATATTCATAATGCACTTACTGAATTTTAAATAGTACTCTTACCACAAACAGATCCGCATCCGTCTCCCAGGAAAATTCACCTCCGCAGGCCTCCGTAAAGCTCTGGGCAATAGAAAGCCCTAACCCGCTGCCGCCGTCCGTGCGGCTTTGGTCACCACGGGTAAACCGCTCCGCAAAATCCCTGCTCTTATCAATCTCCTGCCGGGAAGTATTCTTAACACTTGCCTGCGCAAGCTGACCGTCCACCTCCAGCGTAACATACACCCTGGAGCCCTGCAGGGAATATTTGATGGCGTTCTGGAACAGGTTCTGGAATACCCGGTACATGCGCTGGCCGTCAGCCAGGATCATCACCGGCGCATCCGGAATCTCTGTGCGGAAAGTTACGTCACTGCTCCTGATCTGCTCTTCCATATCCGCCAGCGTCTGCCACAGGAGTTTTCCGAAATCCAACTCCTCCATCTGCATAGGCAGTTCCCCGGAAGCAGCTTTACTAACTGCAAATACATCCTGGACCATCTGATGAAGCCTCTGAGACTTTTCGTCAAGGATCTTAATATAATCTTTTACGTAATCCGGCAGTCCATCTTCCTGCTTTAGAATTTCCACGTAGCTGATGATAGATGTTAAAGGCGTCTTAATGTCATGAGAGACATTGGCGATCAGTTCCACCTTCATGCGCTCGCTCTTCATCTGTTCGTCCACTGCCGTTGCCATGCCATGCCGGATATCCTCTAGCTGCGCCATCACCGATTCTAAGCTGCATCCCGTTGACTCTTTATCCTCTCCGCCGCCACTTACATCCCCGTAATCGCCATTCCTGATCTGGGTGATCCGGTCTGACAGCGTCTCCACATCCCTGGCCACTTTCATGTTCTTCTCTCCGGCCAGATATAAAAAGACCAGAAAAAGGATCGTTCCCAGTACCGCTAAAATACGAACCGCTGTCAGGGTTCCCCAGCTGCCGCTGTTTTCGCTGACCGCCATCCCTCCAAGCATCAAAATTCCATAAACAAGCGTTATCACAAAAACTGCCCCGTTCCGGCGAGACATTCTTTTTGTCATAGGCCGGGTCAGTGCCCTTGCACTGAAAGTCCGATACATCTTTGCCATAAGGCTGCACTGCCAGATCTTTTTATGATGCCGCAGATCATTCCAAATAAGCCATATCCCCCAAAACAGGGCGGTCCAAGCCAATGGCGGAATACTGCCTGCCAGCTCCCGGGCAAACCAGACAGCGGCATCCATGTTGTAATCATACGCATATGCCTGGTGCCATTCTTCCCACAGGTCATACCCATAACTGTTTATCATAAAGATCCGACACTGTATATACAGTCCGCAGAGAAACAAAAGAAGCAGAAACACCTTACATTCCAGCCAGATCTTTGCCTGAAATCCGGCAATTCCTTCCGCTGCCTCCTTAAGACTTTTTCTCCAGAGGAATGCTAAAAACAGCAGAACAAGTCCTGCGGACAGACCATAAAAGCCACGCACAATGTGGGCCCTCCTGTCCTTTAGGTTTGCGTTCATCCAGTAAAGACTGTTGTCATACTGCCTTGCCCCGCCGCTCCCGTAAGCGCCTTCCGTATAAAGTACCGGGTCTTTTGCCACGGCGATACAGACAGATGCCTTTTTCACGACATCATCCGCCTGGAAATTGATATAGCCGGGCAAGTACCAGTCGCTCTCGTCACGATAATAACCGTCCCCATACACATCAATTTCCTCACCCTCCTTATAGATCCTGGCCTTCTCTCCGTCAAAATACAGCAGAAAATTATATCCATCCGGAACGGATGGTATTCCTTCCGGAACGGATGGTATTACTTCTTCCATCAGGGTCTCCGAATTACCATACAGCACTTTACCATCATAAGAAACCGTATAAAGAAGGTTTTTATCCCCTTTTATGTTTTCATGATACTTCTGGGCAAGGTTTTTCTTCTGCTCATCCGTAAGGGGCTTTCGCTGTTTTTCATCAAGCTCAGGTACTCGATCCTGCAAAAATTCCAGATAAGATTCCATTTCCTCCTGATACATCTCCAGCTCGGATTGGAAGCCCTCTAGCTGTCCTGTCTCCATCCCGTCCATGGCATCCAGCAGCGCAAGGTATCCCTCCTGCATGTGAGCAAAATCCCTAAGATATTGCTCAATTTCATCTGCGGAAATAGCCGGTTCCATCGTTTCTGCGTCTAAAAGATCACCTTCCACAGCCTGTGTAGGAAGATTTCGGCCCCCATACCCAAAATCTTCATAAAGATAGCCGTCATATCCCCCGCCATAATACGTTCCGTCATCATATCCCCATATGCCCCACAATCCATCCCCGCCTGCCGCCATCAGCAAAAAGTCCTCCAGGCGTCTTTCCACATATTCCCGGAACCTTCTGCTTTCCTGGTAATCATCTTCCAGCATCCGGTCCAATTGCCAGATCCTCACACCGGCAGGCTTCAACCTGAGAATTTCCGCAAAGCTTCCCAGGCTCAGGCTGACCCCCAGAAAAAACATGATAAAGCTAACTATTTTTTTCCTTTTTTTCCATTTTGTATCCAATTCCCCACACCACCTTTATATATTCTGGCTCTTTCGGATTCAGCTCCAGTTTTTCGCGGATGCGCCGGATATGCACCATCACCGTATTTTCTGATGCAAAAGCGTCTTCCTCCCAAACCCTGCGGTAAATCTCTTCCGCAGGAAACACGCGTCCTAAATTACGCATGAACAGGTCAATGATCTTCGTCTCTGTGGCCGTAAGCCTGACAGGCTCCCCATCCGCATAAAGGACTTTTTCTTCCGTGTTATAAAGAAGCCGCCCGTTTTTGATCTCCCCGGCCCTGTTTCCGGCATGGATATCACCTAAGCTGGTGTATCTGCGCAGCTGGCTTTTCACCCGGGCTGCCAGCTCCTGGGGATGATAGGGTTTCGCCACATAATCATCAGCACCCATGGACAGTCCTAACACCTTGTCCGTCTCCTCGCTCTTAGCGCTTAACACGATGACGGGGATATTCTGCTTTTCCCTGATGCGCATGAGGGCGGACAACCCATCCAGCTTCGGCATCATCACATCGATCAGCACCAGCCTTACCGTCTCTTTGGACAGGACATCCAGCGCCTGAAGGCCATCGTAAGCCTTAAGCACCTCATATCCTTCCTTTTTTAACAGAATATCAATGGCTTTTACAATCTCCCTGTCATCATCCACTACCAAGATACGTTCACCCATCTTATTTACCATGCCTTTCCGCTGTTTTTCCTGTCGCTGTTCCTCTGAGCTGTCCTTAGGATAACTTATATTCTTTTCAAAAATCATGGGATATTTCTTACAGTTTTCTTACAACCATGCCTGCCTATTATTTTACCACATATGATCGGGGAATATAGGGAAATATCTCCCAAAGAATCTGAATGAATTCTCTTGCAATCTCCCCTGACTATGCTATAATTTAAATCACGGGGATATAGCTCAGCTGGGAGAGCGATACGTTCGCAACGTATAGGTCACGAGTTCGAGTCTCGCTATCTCCATCTAAATCCGTGGGCGTGAAAGTACCACGGATTTCTACGTTACTATAGTACATTTGGGCCAAAGGGAGCACACATATGGCAAGGACAGTGGCAATCGGTATTCAGGATTTTGAAACTATAATTACGAATTCCTACTTTTATATTGATAAAACCAACTTTATCCGCGAATGGTGGGAAAACGGAGACCCGGTAACACTGATCACCCGCCCCAGGCGTTTTGGGAAGACTCTCAACATGAGTATGGTGGAACATTTTTTTTCCATTGATCATGCAGGGCGAAGTGACCTGTTTGAAGGCTTGAAGATATGGCAGGACGAAAAATACCGAACGCTGCAGGGCAGCTTCCCTGTCATCTCCCTAAGCTTCGCCGATATCAAAGAAACGTCCTTTCCTTCCGCAAGGAAGTCCGTTTGCCGCAACATTAAGAAATTATATAATAAATACGATTTTCTTCTTCAGGGGAATTACCTGAATGCAGACGAAAAAGAAATGTTCCGTAAAGTATCTCCTGAGATGGAAGATTATGTTGCCGCCGACTCCATACGATCGCTGGCCGATTACATGGGGCGTTATTATGGCAAAAAACCCCTGATACTTCTTGACGAATATGACACGCCAATGCAGGAAGCGTATATCAACGGATATTGGGATGAAATAGTTAAATTTTTTAGGATTCTGCTTAACGCAGCCTTTAAGACCAACTCCCATTTCGACAGAGCCATCCTCACCGGCATCACGCGGATCAGCAAAGAAAGTATTTTTTCTGATTTAAATAACCCGGAAGTCGTAACCACGACCTCCAAAAAATACGCTGATTCTTTCGGTTTTACACAAGAAGAAGTGAATGCGGCCTTACTCGAATTTAACATCCCTGATATGGAAACCGGAGTCAAGGACTGGTATAACGGGTTTACTTTCGGCCTAAGAAGCGATATCTACAATCCATGGTCAATCATCAACTTCCTTGATAAACAGAGATTTGCCGCTTACTGGGCTAATACCAGCAGCAACAGTCTGATCGGGAAGCTGATCCGAAAGGGCAGTAAAAATATCAAAATGATTATGGAAAACCTGTTAAACGGCGGCATACTCCAAACAAAAATAGACGAGCAGATCGTCTTTGACCAGCTTGACTACAATGAGTACGCCATATGGAGCCTGTTGCTTGCCAGCGGATATCTTAAAGTGGAAAAACATACATTTGACCTCAATACGGGCAAAGAAGAATATAGTCTGAAACTCACAAACAAAGAAGTACGGCTTATGTTTCAAAATATGATAGAAGGCTGGTTTAAAAATTATACGCCGGCATACAACGACTTTATCAAGGCACTTTTGCAAGACGATGCCAAAGCAATGAACCATTACATGAACCAAGTTGCCCTTGCCACTTTCAGCAGTTTTGATACCGGAAACCATCCTTCTGACACTGCCGAGCCGGAACGTTTCTATCACGGGTTTGTTCTTGGCCTTATGGTAGAACTTTCTGACCGGTATACCATCACTTCTAACCGCGAAAGCGGTTTTGGACGTTATGATGTCATTTTAAAGCCTAAAAATAATATGTATGACGATGCTATTATTATGGAATTTAAGGTACATGATCCCGATGACGGCGCAACGCTTAAGGACACTGTCGCCGCTGCTTTACTGCAGATTGATGAAAAACGTTACTCTGCTTCCCTTGAATCGGATGGAATCCCGGCAGAGCGCATCCGCAAATACGGTTTTGCTTTTGAAGGAAAAAAGGTGTTGATCGGATCGTAAAAATCAACTTGACATTTTCGGTTTTATTGTTATACTAAGAAGTCGGAAAGCCTGAAGACTTTTCGATTTCAAACGTCAGTTCGAGACCTTCCTGACGAAAAACAAAACTAAAGGAGAATTTTATATGAAAAAATCAAACGCAAGGATCTTATTTCTAACCCATGCGGCGCTGATTGCCGCCCTCTACGTGGTGCTCACCTACATTGCCAATATGCTTGGCATTGCCTCTGGCGCTATCCAGATACGTTTTTCCGAAGCACTCACTATTTTACCTTACTTCACGCCGGCCGCCATACCGGGATTGTTTGCAGGATGCCTGTTAGCTAACCTGCTCACAGGGGCTGCCCTTCCTGACATCATTTTCGGCAGTATCGCTACCTTGATCGGTGCGCTGCTTACCGCCAAACTCCGTCACAATAAATATCTTGCGCCGGTGCCGCCAATCCTGGCTAATGCCATAATTGTTCCGCCGATGCTTCTTTTTGCGTACGGCATAAAGCCTTTATGGCTGTCCTATATCACCGTCACCATCGGGGAAGTGATCTCCTGCGGTGTCCTTGGTATGCTGCTCTTATTTGCATTGGAAAAGTCCATGAAGCGTTTTTTTGCGGAGCTGCCTTTTGCGTACACAAATATGCCAATGGCCAAGCGCTGATCAATATGCCGGTTTTTCATACATATCTTTCAACGTAATCAACCGAAGTTCCCTGCTGCTTCCCTGCTTTGTCATGGAAGCAGCAAAACCGGACTTGGAAAAGAAATAATAGAAACGCTGTCCAAAATGCCCCATAGCATCCGCATACTCCTCCATAAGCTCTAATTCACTGTCGGAAACCGGACTTTCCCTGAATTTACACGAACCTACGATCCCACTGTCATCTTCTCAAATACCAGCCCCATATAGTCCGGCAGCCTGCTCCCTACTCTGGAAGCATAAGAACCTTCCATCCGCCCTGAAAGTATTGCCGACATGTTTTTAGGCACAAAAGTATACCAGAAACGAAAAACTGATCTTCGATCAGATAGATCGGCCTTTTACTGTTCGGGTCAGTCACCGGCGTCTCCCTTTTTATGATACCTAACGTGATCAGGTTTGCTATATACTTCGTACACAGACCCGTTTCAACGCCCACCGTGGATGCTATTTCGGATAATTTTGTTTTCCCGGAAGCCGCCGCCGTGACCACTGCATTATACATTGCCGGTTCCCTGAGCTCCTGCTTCAGCAGGTTCGACGGCTCCTCAAACAATACCGCATTTTTATCAAACAGATTTTCCAATAAATTTTCTTCCACGGTCATTTTGGGAGAAAACTGTTCCAAATATATGGGAATCCCGCCACTGATACCGTACATAAATGCTTTGTCTTCATAAGAGTAATCAGGAAACCACTTCCCTGTATCCAAATAGTCAAAAGGCTGTATTTTAAACTGGGCAGTCCTTCGCCCATACAAAGGACTTTGATAGCCTAAAACCTGATTTTCCATAAAGCTCATGGAAGACCCGCACAAGATCAAAAACAATTGAGTGCCCTTAAACTGATGATCAAGATAATTCTGCAATAGGGAAGAAATTCCACGGTCCGCCTGGGCAAGGTATGGATATTCGTCTATTACCAAAATAATCCGCTCACTTTTTGCCATTTCCACAACCTTGGCAAGGGCGCCGGAAAAGCTGCAAAATACCATATATGCCGAACTTTCCCCGGCAGGCACTTCCATAATTGCATGGGATAATGTTTCCAGATTCTGGTCTGCGCTATTTTCCTGGGCCGCAAAAAAAATTGTTTTTTTATCTTTGCAAAACTCATTGATCAATGTTGTTTTTCCTACCCGGCGGCGGCCATAAATAACAGCAGCTTCCAGTTTACCACTTTGATACATCCGATTTAACTTTTTTAATTCCTGCTCTCGTCCAATACCTTACCTGACATGAATCGTCACATTCCCACTTCCTGCCTGACAGGTAACCTGGCACACCGGCGCACCGCCTGTCTGCCCTGCCGCCTGATTTCCTTTTTTATTATAATCCAGCAGATCATCAAAATCCGTGTGGATATTACCGCTTCCGGTTTTTACCTGAAATGAACAGGAAAGCGATTCGGGCAGGCCAAGCCGTTGGTTTCCGCTTCCGGTATGGAGGGTGATATCCTCCAAAACTTCCACTGCATCCACCCGGATGTTCCCACTTCCGGCTTCCGCCCCGCACCCGCCGGAAAGCCCCTCTACCGTGATATTCCCGCTTCCTGCCTGGGCTTTCAGAAAACCTGTCACATTTTTGACGGTAATGTTCCCGCTTCCGGTATGCACATTGGTATTTCCCCTGATCCTATCCCCACGCACGTTTCCGCTGTTTGCATAAAGAATGACCTCATCCGCACCGGTATCCATCCACCGGATATTACCGCTTCCTGCCTGTATACGGGTTTTCTTCGTTTCTATGGAAAATCCCTCCATGGCGTTGATATTGCCGGATCCAGTGACAAGCTCTAATTCGTTGATTCCCTGCGCTGGGAGATAGATCTCAATCCGCTCATTTAACCCGCCCCAAAACATATTCCTTATGCTCCAACGCCATTTCCCACCGGAAACCACTGCCCTGTTTCCGTCAAATTCCACAGTTGCTTTGGCCTCCTCCCAGTCATCGTTTAAATATTCCTTGATGACTATCTTCTCTTCCTGCCATACATATACCTCCAGATTTTTGCTCCCATAATCCGCCAACAGACTCTCTGCCTGGGAAAGCGGGATTTCAATGGTATTTTTAAGACTAGCACCCATAACGGCCAATGGCCCTCCTTTTTTTACATAGTTTACCGATAAAACAGTTACTATCCCCGCCAGTATGACCACTACCCCGGCAGCGATCGACAACATGATTCTATTTTTCATCATCCTGGTCCTCCATTTTCTCCCCCTTATACCAGGAAACCAGGGAATAATAAAGGGGAATTGTCATAAAGACGACCCAGCCCGGATGCCATAGCCCCCAAAAGAACCCAAGGCATAAAAACACCAGCGTCGCCAAAACAGGATAAGCAAAATAATTAGGATTTTTCTTCTCCACTGCTTCCACAAGGGAATGCCAGATGGGGGCAAAGAGAAATAAAAGCCAGCCCGGATGCCATGCGTTCCACACCGCCCCGGCCACGATATACAAAACGCAGATTACCGCCCACAAGGGAAAATGCCGCAGCCCTAACCTGCGCCAGCCGCTATACCAATCAGCCCCCTCCCAGCTTTCCCTTTCCATATGTTCCAACCGGCTTTCAACATTAACATTTTCCGCCAAAGCTTCCACCGAAACTTCTGACACAGCCTCCGGCATAGGAATCTCATCCTCCGTCTTTAAGAGTTCATCTAAAGAAATCCCGTAAAGCCTTGCCAGCAAGATCAGGTTATCCGTATCCGGGGAAGCTTCCGCCCTCTCCCATTTACTTACCGCCTGCCTGCTGATCCCCAGCTTTTCCGCCAGCGCCTCCTGTGAAAGATTATTTGTTTTTCTTAAATTAACAAGCCGATTTGCAATCTCAATATTCATATATAGTCCTTCTCACTTTCCGCCTCACACAAGGCTGTTTTCCTCTCCACAGTTTTATGTGGAATTCTCACCGGCTGAGATGAACTCATTATAGCGGTCTTTTTGTCAGTTGCACCAGAAACTTTAGCTTGAAACCGCCGCAACTATTGGTTGCAGCCGCTAAAATACGCATGTTTCCTACTTTGTATCCCTGATATAGGTAATAAAATGATTGCCGTTTTGCTCGAACCATTCCGTGGAATCATTCATTCCCACCTTATAAACGTTGCCAATTTCCGGATTCATAACAACTGTATTTTTTTCGTTAAACCCTACGATCAGCACGGCAGTGCCGTCCTGCATCATGGCAAGAACCGGGATATCCCTGTTTACATAGTAAAGCACCGCATCTAACGTGCACCCGGTCAGATCCAGCACCCTGGCATCCTCCAGGCTTTCTTTTAAAATATCCAGTACAGAATCTCCCCGCCGCAGCATATACTGGGAGTTTCTTACCACACCTTCATAGGCAAGGATCGTGTCCAGACATACTGCAAGGGAATCCCTTCCCTCACTGATCGATTCCCCCTGGATCGCCATGATCTGGTTTCTAAGACTTCGGTTCCCCTTCTGCCAGATATAACTGCCGTCCTGGGCCGTTACCGTACCGGAAATGCCATCCGCAAGCTTGACTGCCCTTCCCTCATTGGTGCAAACCGTCTCAATACCATACTTTCCATACACATAATACCGGTCCAAAGGCACAGATACCTCCGGCAGACTGATGTTTCTTCCCCCCTCAAACAACACTTCCTTTGGGGTCAGATGCAGCAGCGTGCTCACATCAATCTTACTTTTCAGCGCAATCTGGGTCAGCTTTTCATATTTATCCACTGCAGCCACTTCTATGGTATTTTTGCTTTCCTGGGCGCTTTCCGCATTCATGATCTGATCATCGGCAATCTCCGTAAAAGTTCCGTCTTCCGTTTTTTGCAGACGCTTTAAGATGATCTGGTTTCCCTCTACTGTTCCTGAAAGCACATAAACATTTTCCTGCCGGTACTCCATCAATACGCCGGATGACTCATTGGCGATCCTCACCAGATACATAGGGATCACTTCATTCCCTGCATAATCTTTCTGGATATCATCCTCCCTGGCAATCCCGTAAATCAGGTCTTCCCCCATAAATCCGATGGGGATGATTCGCTCCCTTGTGCCTGCCTGAATGGTCTTTTGCGCGCCGGAGATCAGGTTCATCAAGATTAATTCCTCATAGGCTGCCGTTTCCTCATCTTTGCCAGTTCCGGCACGGTTCTGCCAGACGACCATCCGGTTACTGTCGGATACTTTAAAATTTTCTTCCGTGAGATTTTCCACGACGATCTCACTGCTGTGCTTTACCACATCCACGGCATAAATCTGGTCATCCCACAGCAAATAAAGTTTTCCGTTCCTGTTGATGTAAGAGAGCTGGTCTACTTCCTTCATCAAGATAGCCTGGGAATGACTGCACGGGATATAGGCCATCTCCTCCACCGTATTGACAGTACTGTCATAATAGTAAACAGAAATCCCTACCTGCCCTTCATGTCTTCCCCTGTTCATATAGCCATAGACCAAAAAGATCACATTTCCCCCTTCGTCCACATTCAGTATCTTGATCTTATGGCCGTCATACAAAGTCCTTGCATCCATATTTTCGCCGTCATAAAATCCAAACAGCAGCGCAAGCTTGTTATCCACAATATTATAGCTGAAAAGACGGTTTCCTGACACAAATACCGCTGCGTTCCCACCATCACTTTCCCGAAGTATCGGTTCTTCCCCAACAATCCCCAATAATATTTTGTTATTGGCGTAGGCATTTCCCTTTTCGTTAAAAATCTGGTTCATGGTGCGCTCATAATCCAACAGGTAAATCCGGTCCGCCGTATGCCTGATCCTGTAGTACTCCTTCACACGGTAATAATTGGTCTCACTTCCATAGGGCATGGAAACATAATATTCCATCACAAAATTGCCTGTTTCCGCCCCTAAGTCCTTAATAGTGATCTCCGGATTCGATATCCTGGTAATATCCAGATCCCCCCAGGTCACCTGATGAAAACTGCTGTGGATCGTCACACGGCCAAACGTGGTATTATCCCCTTCGGCGTTGGACTCCAAATATTTAGTCAGACTCTTTGCCGCATCCTTATCAAATGTCTTATTGGAAAAATCCCTGACATACTCTAACTTATCCGCCACGTAATATTCCTCCGGGTTTACGATCCTGGTATAATACCTGATCTCCTTCCCGGCGCCGGTGGTCAAAACCAGCACAAAAAGATACTCCTGATTGTTTTCGATCAAGTCCTTGATCCCGAAAGAAACCCGGATTTCATCACCGGACTGCTCATACCCTTCCATCTCGGTATTTTCGATCAGCCTGCTTCCATCCACGCTCCTTACTTCAAAGCGCAGCCCCCCTATCCGGTTCCCGTAGGTGTCAATCGTGAGCTGCATTTTCCTTCCGGCAGCAAGGGGCGTGATACACTCCCTCATCTGATCCACTTCCATCACATCCCGGTAACCATGCATCTTATTGATCTGGAATCCTCCATAGTTTACCGAAACTACCGGGTAGGTGGCGGCCTCCATTTCTGTTGTCATATCTGCGTTCCCTTTATTCATAACATTCCCGATGATAAAAAGGGCCGCAAAAAACACGATCACCACGATCGTACTTTTTATAATTGATTTCCTCATGCTGCTCCTATCTATTCCTTGTTCCCATCAGCTTTTGCAACGTGGTCTCCACCTGCATATCCTTTGTCAGTTCCCAAATAGCTCCCACATTCTTTGTCCCGTTCATAGGCCTGTTTTTCTTAACGGCTCTGATCAGCAGGTTTTTCGGCGTGTGCTCCATATCAATAAATTCCAGGATCTGGGTCTCATACCCTGCCTCTTCCAGAAGATTCGCCCGCACGGCATCCGTAAGGATTGCCGAAAGCCGCTCCTTCAACAGCCCATACTTTAATACAGGTCCTAAATATTCACTGCTGATCTGTCCATTCACCTCATGCTGGCAGCAAGGCACTGTAAAGATCACCCTGGCGTTCCAGTCCACAGCCTTTTTGATGGCATAGTCCGTTGCCGTGTCACAGGCATGCAGGGTGACCACCATGTCCACCTGCTTCGTTCCCTCATAGGTACTGATATCTCCATGATAAAAATGCAGATCCCTAAAACCATACTCCCCGGCAAGACGGTTACATTTTTCGATCACGTCTTTCTTTAGATCCAGTCCGAAGATCACCGCAGGAATCCCCTTGATTTCATGCAGATAATAATACAACGCAAAGGTGAGGTAGGACTTCCCGCACCCAAAATCCACGATACGTACAGGTTTCCCATTATCTAGTGTAGGCAGAATATCCTCAACAAATTCCAGGTACCGGTTGATCTGTTTAAATTTATCATACTTAGAGCGCACGATCACCCCTTCTTTGGTCTGCACCCCAAGATCGACCAAAAACGGCACCGCCACCCCTTCCGGCAAAAGATACCGCTTTTGCCTGTTATGGGATAAATCCGGCAGCCGGCCTTTCTCTGCTTCCTGCCTGTTTATTTTGCCAAACTTGACCGTAACCTTTCCCTTTTTGCTTATGAGAACCGTCATCCTTGCGTCCATGCTCTGGGCGTCAAGCTGCCGGAAACCATCCTGCATATGCGCAGGAATCCGGCAAAGGGCCTCTTCCTTACTATAATTTTCATGAAAGACCTGGGTTCCTTTCGTCACGGTCTCCTGAAAGCAGACTTCCCCCTTTACCATGACAGGCCTTATCTTTATTTTCGATATCTCATTCCCCGGCTGTTCCCCCTTGCTTCGGGGATTGCTTATAATGATCTGATACAGCCTGTCCGATAAAAATTCCGGCAGCCTTTCTTTTAACTCTTCCATCCTGCTTTTTCCTTAATATATAATACAAATATAGCCACAACATTGCGTCATGACTATATTTTACTTACTTATCCGCAAAACTACAACCAAAATCGTATCCTAAAACCTTAGAATCCCCCTTCTGCTGTTATGCCTTCTTTTATATATCTCATAAAATAAAAGAATCTGCACCAAATCTCCTATCCATTCCCATTTTTCCGCCGGGATTTCCACTTCCGGGGCATCCTTTTCTTCCGCTCTCTTTATCCTGTCTAAAATATCCCTGGATAATTTATAAAGCTGCCACTTATCCGGATATTCATCATAGATCATGCTGCCTTCATAATCCAGCTTATCCAAAATACCTGCAATCACCTTTTGATACTTCTTTGCTTCCGACGGATACATCTGCTGGAGATATTCTAAGTCCCTGATGATGGAATCTTCCTCCTGATAATACATGGGAAGCGGATAAGTCATATAAAAAGGCAAGATTTTACGTTCATACATATGGATAACTTCCTTACGTCTTTACAGCTATCATATGCTTTCCGCCCGTTACCTGTGAAACTCCTCCGCCAGTTTTCTTGCCCTTTTCACGTCTTCCCCGCCACAGCATAGATGGCCATACCTCGCTTTTTCGTAAAGTGCGGCAAATTCCAGCGCCGCCCCTTCCTTTTCCGAAAACAGTATCCTGCACCATTCTCTTGGGGTGCTTGACACTGTGAGTTTTTCTTTCTCTTTTCCTTCAAATACAGCCACCCTTTTTTGTATTTCCTTTTTATAGATGCGCCGGATGCGCTCCTCCGGTGACGCCGCCTTTTTTACTTTTTCCCAAAGATTGGCCTGTTCCTTTTTCTTTCCCGGGCCTTCATGGCGGACAAGTTTTTCCACCCGGTCCTGCCAGGCTTCCTCCAAAATCCCTAGTTCTGCCCTTTTCCTTAAAAAAATCTCCCGGATAAACCTGACCAGCTTCACAACAGCCGCAAGCAAAAGCACTGTAAGCATAGCCACCATGACGATCCCTAAAATTTTCTCCAGGATCTTTAAAAAGACAGATGGCTCCACAGCTTCCATTTCCGCCCAGGGCATGGCCTGATCTCCACTCTCCGGCAGGATTTCACTTATTTCCGCTTCTTCCTGCCCTCCCTTAGGCAGCATAGAAAACAAAAACCGCAGCGCCATAATGACCGTCTGATAGATTGCCGCTCCAATCCGGCCCAACATCTCCCCCTTTGCCCCAAACATGATCAAAGTTCCCGTAAAGGCCAAAAAGCCGCCCGCCAGAGCGGCGGAAGAGCAAAATACACTGCCTGCAGGAATATTTTCCGTGGTCCGGTTGTTCATTTCAATATAATAGATAAACCGATCCAAAAAATAGTGCGCCAGATACCCCACAAGAAACAGTACCAACACATAAAAAAGAAAGTCCTCACATGTTCCTTTCCCCTGCTTTTGGTCAACCAGATAAAGCACCAGTATCAACACCCCAAATGCCACCGGAAACATGACAGCCATGCCCATTTCATCACTGCGGATCTTTTTCCCAAAGCTAATCATAAATAAGCAGAGCATCACGAAAATGACCCATATCTTCCAAAACAGATTTCCCTGATAAAGGGCTAAAAACAAGACCACCGGCAGAAGATGCAGCAAAAAGAAACCCCCAAAACGCCGGCAGCTCTTCCTTACGATATAATAAAAAACCGGCAAAAGGCCTAATAAGAAAAGCCCGGACATGCCCTGCCGGATACCCGCAAAGTCTGTCAAAAGTACCTTCCCTGCCGCAAAGAATAGCAGATAGTTCAAAATTTCCGCCAATATGTTTTTCATAAACCTGAGTTTCCGATTCATGAAGGCTCCTCCACAAAAATGATCCGGCCATCCAAAAATTCTACTTCCACTTTTTCTTCCGCAGGATTTTTTACCGGGCAGACCCATAAAAAACCGCTTCCTGTCCTTTTTCCATAATTCAGAACATCATCCACAAAATCCTCATGCTGGTCCGGGGAAATAAATACGGTATACAGATCATTTCCCTGATAAAGCCGCTCTCCCATGCAAGCGCCGAACTTTACGGTCCCTTCCTCCGTGTCCAGCCTTGCAAGGGCTTTCAACATCATATCCATGCAGGCAGGATGGGTCAAGTCCTCCAGGCAGAGAAGCTGCCCCGTAACACAGTCCGGCGCATTGGCATAGATGCTGAGCCGGATCCCCTGCCCCAAAAGCTCCGCCGATAACCCTGCGCAAATGCTGATGCTCATCTCTAACAGTTCCCGACGCCTCAATATGCCATAATCCTCCAGGTTCATAAAGATCCGCACACTGCTGACTGTGGTGTGTTCCTTTTGTCTGACCTTTAATTCATCCGTCTTAGCCGTTGCCATCCAGCTCACCTGCTTCATTTCATCCATAGGCTCATAATCCCGTATGCCCCGGAAGGTAAAGGGATCTTCCAATTCATATCGCCTTGCCGCAATCTCCCCGCTTAGCCTGCGCAGAGCCGGTTCCATTTTTTCTATAGACATGGCTTTTGGGATCACATGCAAAAAAGCGCCGCTTTCCCGCTCCGCCACCATCTCCCTGGAAAAAAACAGATCCGCCCCTACCAGGCTGATTCCTTCAATCCCGTAATATCCCCTTTGAGGGCAGGTAATGACATGGGTTCTTGTGATCTTACGGTAAGGCATCAGGGCAAACAGGTCATTCCGGTAATACTTATCCGTCACATTCCCGTTTTGACTGCCCGGGAACTCCAGATACCTGGAGCACTGGAATTTAACCTTCAGGGAAGACAAGGGAAGCCATTTGCGATTTTCCACCGTCTCCAAAAGCTGTACCTGATCCCCTGCCCGCACCATATCCGTTTCAAACGAAAGACCTGCCCCTACGCCCCGTTCCCAATAACGGACATAAAACTCCCTCTGCAGAAGAAAAAGAGCGCCTGCAAGGAGCATTGCAAATATGATAGCCATTCCCTTCCCTCCCTAGATCGTTTCAGCGGGAACTGGAACTTCCCCTAAGATCTCCCTGATCAGGGTCTGGGCTTCCTGATCGGTCTGGCAGCCGTAGCTCAACTTTAACCGGTGGGCAAGAACCGGAACTGCCAGCGTCTTCACGTCATCCGGGGTGCAGTATCCCCTTCCCATAAGAGCTGCGTAAGCCTTCGCTGACCGCAGCAATGCCAGTGTTCCTCTTGGGCTTACCCCCATCACCACCCTGGTTCTCTCCCTGGTGGCTGCCACGATCTCCACCATGTACTTTTCCACTTCCGGATGGACGAACACCTGATTTACCGCTTTTTTCACTTCCAGGATCTGAGGAAGGTCTGCCACAGGGATAAGTCCTTTAAGGGGGTCCTCCTGCATAAACCGGTCCATGATGGCAAGCTCCTCCTCCTTACTTGGAAGCCCTAAGGAAAGCTTCATCATAAAGCGGTCAAGCTGGGCTTCCGGCAGCGGGAATGTTCCTGCCGTTTCCACCGGATTCTGTGTAGCGATCACAAAGAAAATCCCATCAAGTCTTAAACTTTCCCCGTCGATGGTGACCTGGCGCTCTTCCATGCACTCAAGCAGTCCCGACTGGGTCCTTGGAGTTGCTCTGTTGATCTCATCCGCCAGAAGGATATTGGTAAACACCGGTCCTTTCTTAAGTTCAAACTCCCCTGTTTTCCGGTTATAGATGTTCATTCCCGTCACGTCCCCCGGAAGCAGGTCCGGCGTAAACTGTATCCTTGCAAACTCCCCGGAAACAGAAGCCGCCAGCGATCTTGCAAGCTTAGTTTTCCCGGTTCCCGGCATATCCTGCAACAGCACATGGCCGTCTGAAAAAAGCGCGGCAAGCAGCATCCGCACCGTTTCTTCTTTCCCCACGATCACTTTGCCGATATTTTCCGTAAGATCCTTCCCAATTTTTTCAACCTGTCCTATATCCATGTTCCCCTTCCTCCACCTGGCCTTTCATATGGCAATATTTACGAAAGAGGTACATATCAAGAATATGTACCTCTTTCCAGTCACTTATCAATTACATGAATACGGGCAAGAGCCCTTTGCAATGCCGTCTCCGCACGCAGGATATCTGTTTCCGGCGTCTTGGAGTTTAACCGCTCCTCGGCACGCTGCCTTGCCGCCTCCGCCCTGCTTACATCGATCTCGTCAGGCCATTCGATGATCTCCGCCATGATGACCACTTCCTCCTGAAGGATCTCCGCAAACCCTGCATGAAGGGCTGCTTCTTTCGTTCCTTCTTCCTCCGTAATCGTCAAAATACCGGGGCTTATGATCACCGTGGTAGGCACATGCCTTTTGTACACGCCGACCTCACCCTCCGTAGTGTTAAATTCCACCATAGAGACCTGATCTTCATAAAAAATCCGGTCAGGGGTAATGATCTTCAGCGTAAATAAATTATTTTCTGCCATATGCACCCTCCCTCATTATTTCACGCGGGCAAGTACATCATCTATGCTCCCTGCATTGAGGAAATAACTTTCAGGAATATCATCATGCTTACCTTCCAGAATTTCCTTAAATCCGCGGATGGTCTCGCTGATCGGAACATATTTTCCTTCCAACCCGGTAAACTGGCCTGCTACAAAGAAAGGCTGGGATAAGAATCTTTGCACCTTCCTTGCACGGGAAACCACCAACTTATCGCTTTCAGATAACTCATCCATACCGAGGATCGCAATGATATCCTGCAGCTCTTTATATTTCTGCAGAATTTCCTGGACACCTCTGGCTGTATTGTAATGCTCATCACCTAAGATCCTGGGATCAAGGATCCTGGAAGTAGACTCCAACGGATCCACAGCCGGGTAAATACCAAGCTCCACGATAGACCTTGATAAAACGGTGGTCGCATCCAAATGGGCAAAGGTAGTTGCCGGCGCCGGGTCTGTCAAGTCATCCGCAGGCACATAAACCGCCTGTACGGAAGTGATGGAACCATTCTTGGTAGATGTGATACGCTCCTGAAGAGCGCCCATCTCTGTCTGCAGTGTAGGCTGATAACCAACCGCCGAAGGCATACGCCCTAACAGTGCGGATACCTCAGAACCTGCCTGTGTGAAACGGAAAATATTATCAATGAAAAGCAGCACGTCTTTTCCGCCCTTATCACGGAAATACTCTGCCATAGTAAGTCCGGAAAGACCTACCCTCATTCTCGCCCCGGGAGGCTCGTTCATCTGACCAAACACCATGGTAGTCTTGTCGATAACACCGGACTCCATCATTTCGTGATAAAGGTCATTTCCTTCCCTGGTCCGCTCACCAACACCGGTAAATACGGAATATCCGCCGTGCTCTGTCGCAATGTTACGGATCAGCTCTTGGATCAGCACGGTCTTGCCAACACCCGCACCTCCAAAAAGTCCGATCTTTCCGCCCTTCTGGTAAGGGCAAAGAAGGTCTACCACCTTGATACCTGTCTCAAGCAGCTCCTGCTGTGTTGACTGTTCCACGAACTCCGGCGCCGGCCTGTGGATAGGCTCAAAGCTTACGTTTTTCGGTGCCGGTTTATTATCGATGGGATCACCTAAAACGTTAAAGATACGCCCTAATGTATTTTCACCGACCGGAACACTAATCGGTGCGCCGGTGGCAATCGCTTCCATTCCTCTTACCAATCCGTCCGTTGAACCCATGGCAATACACCTTACGGTATCATCGCCAAGATGCTGCGCTACTTCAACGGTAAGCTGGCTGCCGTCTTTTAACGGAATTTTGATTGCTTCATTAATTTCCGGCAGCCTGCCATCTGTAAATTTTATATCCAGAACGGCACTGATAATCTGTGTAATTTTACCCGAGCAAAGTTTTTCGCCCGTATTTACATCTGCCATTTCTCCTCCAATCTAACCCGGTGTTCCGGGTTTGTTTTTATATCGAAACTCGCAAACCTTCCTGCCCGATTCCATCGGGCGTTTGCTCGTTCATGACGCATAGAAAGCAAATGTCTCCTGCGGAGCCTCTTGCTTTCTCTATGCGCCTATGAGATTGCGTTTGCACCCGCAATAATCTCCGTCAATTCCTGAGTGATAGATCCCTGACGGGCCCTGTTATAGAGCAGCGTCAAATGGTCGATCATCTCCTCCGCATTGCTGGTAGCCGAATCCATTGCCTGCATCCTGGCCCCGTTCTCACTTGCCACAGCTTCGATCATGGCTCCGTAGATCAGACTGGTTATATATTTAGGAATCAACATATTTAATGCTTCTTCATCCTCCGGCTCGAAGTTCATCAGCGCCTTTGCATCCTCGGCATCCCCTTCGGCCTGCGCTTCCATAGCTTCCCCGCCGCCAATCTCTACCGGCAGAAGCTTTAACAGGGTGGGAACATGGACTACCGTATTTTTAAACCCGGTATAGGCAAGATAGATCTCGCTAATCTCACCTTTTGCAAATGCATCCAAAACTTCTTTGCAGATTGCCATAGCGTCCGCATAAACAGGTTCTTCGATCACGTCGGAATAATCTGCCTTGATCTCATACCTGCGCTGCAGGGCTTCCCTGCCCTTTTTCCCGATGGTATAGATCAGCAGATCCTCATCCGCAAGTTCCCCTTTTGTGATCAGCTTTGTCACATTGGAGTTGTACCCGCCTGCAAGGCCACGGTTTGACGTGATCACGATCACTGCCTTTTTCCCCGTCTCCCCTGCCCGCAGGTATTTATGATCCAGATTTCCGATCCTGCTTAAAATAGAGTTTACCGTATCAAACATATACTGAAAGTAGGACTTTGATTTCTCGGCATTTTGTTTTGCCCTTTGGAGCTTTACCGTAGAAACAAGCTTCATGGCTTTGGTAATCTGCTGGGTGCTCTGTATACTGCCCTTGCGCCTTTTTATGTCTCTCATTGAGGCCATAACATTACCCTATCCTTTCCTTATTTCAAAAATGCCGCTTTAAACTCTACAATTGCTTTCTTTAATGTCTCCTCCACGGATTCGGAGATCACCTTTTCCTTTGCGATGCTGGAAGCGATCTCAGGATACTTGGTATTCAAAAATTCAAACAGCTCTTTTTCGAAACGGGTGATATCCTGGGTAGGAACATCTAACAGATACTTGTTGGTAGCCGCATAAATGATAATGACCTGATACTGTACCGGCATGGGCTGATACTGGGGCTGCTTTAAGATCTCCTTGATCCTCTCGCCCTGTGCCAGCTTCTCCTTGGTATCCGCATCCAGCTCGGAACCAAACTGGGCAAACGCCGCCAGCTCCCTGTACTGCGCCAGCTCCACACGGATAGGAGCGGCAATCTTTTTCATGGCTTTAATCTGTGCCGCACCACCAACACGGGATACGGACAAACCTGCATTGACTGCCGGGCGGAAACCGGAGTTAAACATTTCCGTCTCCAGATAGATTTGGCCATCTGTAATAGAAATAACATTCGTAGGAATATAAGCGGACACATCCCCGGCCTGGGTCTCAATGATCGGCAGCGCCGTCAAAGAGCCGCCGCCGTATTCCTCGCTCATCCTTGCCGCACGCTCAAGCAGCCTGGAATGCAGATAAAATACATCGCCGGGATAAGCTTCACGCCCTGGCGGCCGCTTAAGAAGCAGAGAAAGTGTACGGTATGCAGCCGCATGCTTACTTAAGTCGTCATAGACCACAAGCACATCCTGCCCGTTCTCCATCCACTCTTCCCCGATTGCACACCCGGAATAAGGTGCAATATACTGCAGGGGGGCAAGCTCACTTGCAGTAGCCGCAACTACCGTGGTATATGCCATTGCGCCATATTCTTCCAATGTGCTCACAATAGAAGCAACGGTAGATGCCTTCTGGCCGATGGCAACGTATATGCATTTTACGCCCTGGCCTTTCTGGTTAATGATCGTGTCGATTGCAATGGCGGTCTTACCGGTCTGCCTGTCGCCAATGATAAGCTCACGCTGGCCCCTTCCGATCGGCACCATGGAATCGATCGCCTTGATTCCTGTCTGCAGCGGCGTATCAACGGATTTCCTAGTGATAACGCCAGATGCCACTCTTTCTATTTTACGATATTTATCTGTCTGGATCGGTCCTTTGCCGTCAATGGGCTGCCCCAAGGCATTGACCACACGCCCTAACATGGTATCGCCTACAGGAACCTCAACCACACGTCCGGTGGTCTTTACGGTATCACCCTCGTTGATGTTCTTCTGACTTCCTAAAAGAACCGCACCAACATTATCTTCCTCCAGGTTCAGCACCATTCCGTACACTTCCCCGGGAAATTCCAAGAGTTCTCCCTGCATTGCGTTTTCCAGACCATGTACACGGGCTATACCGTCGGCAACCTGAATTACCGTGCCGACGTCTGAAACTTCAAGCTCTGAAGCATATCTTTTAATCTGCTCTTTAATAACAGAACTGATTTCTTCCGGTCTCAAATTCATGGTTCTTACGCACCTTTCTTTCCCTTCTTTAAAGCTGTACTTTTAGCAGCTCCCGCTGCAACTCAAACAGCTTGGTCTTAACACTGCTGTCTACCACACGATCCCCTATGCGGATGACCATGCCTCCTATCAGGTCTTCTTCCACCTGATAATGCATTTCCATCCTGTCAAAAGGCGTTGTGGCAAGCAGTTTATTTTCTATTTCTTTTTTCTGGTCCTCATTTAAACTGACGGCAGTAGCCACATTAGCAATCCCGATTCCCTGATGCTGCTTTACCTTGCCAATAAAAAAGTCCAAGATCCCGTCAATCTCACCATATCGGTCCTTGGCCACCACAAGGTGTAAAAAACCAAGCAGTTCTCTGGAAATACGCCCCGAAAACACATCTTCCAAAACCTTAAGCTTCTCTTCCTTTAAAATCTTAGGATGGTTCATAAGGCTCCCAAACTCGGGGTTTTCCTTAAGAATCCCCTTAAGGGCCGTGATCTCGCCTAAAAATTCTTCTTCTTTGTTATTTTCGGCTGCCAGTTCAAACAAAGCCTCTCCATATGTTGTAGAAACTAGCTTTGCCATGTGCTCTCACCTATTTCCTTTAACGTCTCATTGATCAGGCTTTCCTGTACGGTTGTATCAATAGATGCTTTCACTACCTTGCCTGCCAATACGGAAGCAAGCACTACCATTTCGCGCTTCACGTCATCCGCTGCCTTTTGCTTTTCAAGTTCTGCTTCTACTCTGGCTCTTTCAATAATCCTGGAAGCCTCCTGTTTCGCTTCGGCTATAATCCGGTTTTCGTTTTCCTGCGCCCTCTTTCTGGCATCGCCTAAAATTTCCTCAGCTTCTTTATCTATGTTCTTCAGCTTATCTTCGTACTGCGCCTTTAAACTGGCTGCGTCTTTCTGATCTTTTGCGGCGTTATCCAGCTCATCTTTGATTTTTGCCTGCCTTTTTGCAAGCATCTCCCTTACCGGGTTGAACAGGAAGTATGACGCCACTAAGAAAAGGGTAAAGACCGCTATGATCATCAACGTCGCATCTGCAAGAAGCTGCAGGTCAAGGTCAAACAATCTCGGTTCCATCCGTAAGCCTCCTTTCTTGTTATGTTGTTATACTTACGGCCAAATTTAGTGTTTCTTAAGCAGCGTCCTCTGCTGCTTTAGAAATACTTTTGCCGTATTATTGAGCTGCGCCCAAAAGAGGCCTTACGAATAACAGCAGGATTGCAACAAGCAGACCATAAAGACCTGTTGTCTCGGCAACTGCCTGCCCAAGAAGCATGGTGGATGTAATATCAGATTTTGCGCCAGGGTTCCTTCCCACTGCCGCTGCTGCGTGGCCTGCCGCAATACCCTGCCCTACACCAGGTCCGATACCGGCAATAACTGCCAGGCCTGCACCGATTGCTGAACAACCTAAGATAAAGTTTACATTGAAATCCATTTTTGTTTCCTCCTTATGCTTATGCATGATTTTCTTTTTATTTTTACCCTTGCTTAAAAGCAATGCTTCCAGGCAGCGCTTATAAAGCAAGCTTTTTCCCTATTCTCCTGTATTACATGCGTCTGTAATATAGGTCATAGTCAGCATACAAAATACGTAAGTCTGAATCGCTCCTGAGAACAGATCAAAATAAACATGTAATGCTGCCGGCCAGATAACCGCTACCTTAGAAAGCAGCGCGTAGATCAGCGCCATGATCGCTGTTCCCGACAAGATATTGGCAAACAGACGAAGCGACAACGAAACCGGCACTGCCAGGTCACTGATGATATTGATCGGCGCCCAGATCGGCCAAGGCTCACACAGGCCCTTTAATACGCCGGATACCTTCTGGTATTTAAACTTATTGAAATGAATCAGCGTAAACGTGATCACACCAAGCGCAAACGTCACGCCATAATCCGCAGTAGGCGGGCGGAGCCCTAAAAGACCCGAGATATTGCTGATCAGGATAAATATAAATATCGTTCCGATATAATTACGGAACCTGACAGCCTGCTGCCCCATCACGCCGCCGATCATACCGTCCAGCTTTTCAACGATCAGCTCCACCACATTCTGAAATGCCCCCGGCACTTCCGTGGCGTGTTTCACTGCCCGGTTTGCGGCAACACAAAAGCCGATGATGATAAGCATGACAATCAGCACACATACATGCGTCGTTGTGATCCATACGGTCTGCCCAAAAAGTTCATAGGAAAACACGCCATGGATCATGAAATCAACACTCGCTTCCTGCGATAACAAGATTCCCTGCCCCATATACCTTCACCTCCTATCCTTCCTGCCCGTCCGCAGGTTCTTCTATAACTGGAGGAAGAATCTCCTCCCCATAAATCCTTAGGCTGATCTTTCTGGTAAAAGGCTGCATATAGGCAGCGGCTTTTAACGACATGATTCCCAGAAAAGCCGAAAGAGGATTCGCAATTTCGGTCACGGCGATTCCGCCCACGATCAACACAAATCCCAAATACCGGATAATATTATGGGTACTCATGCTGCGGACCGCCGACTTTTCGTCAAGGTCCAAGGCCCGGTCCAAAGACCACCACATATGGAAAGCGCCAGCCATTGCCGTTACGATACCAATCCACAGCCCTAAGCTGAAGCCTGCCTTATCCTCAACAAAAAACACAAAAAGCTGGCATATGCACCCAAAGAGTAAAATGCCAATTTCCAGTTCAAACAGCGTTCTATTGATCCGGATGATTCTTTCTTTCATCTGACCTGCCCCTTCTGCCCTTATGTAAGTAGGACGACTGGTCCGCTTCCCTTTCATAAATCCGCCTGGCAAACCGGAAAACATTCCACCCGCCGGCAGCCGCCCCAACAAAGAAGCCAATCACGATCAAAAAATCCGTTCCCAGCTTCTTATCCAGAAACATCCCTAAAAAGGAACACATAAAAACAGGGACCAGCATGTTAATCCCGAACTGGCCTATCATAGACAATGCTTGATACACACTCCGATTGAATTTCACATATCTCTCCCCTTTTTATGTACTCAATTATAAATTATACTCACTTTTCATCCATATGTCTAGAACAAGTGGGAAGATTTTCTTATTAAAAAGGATTGGGAAAATAAGAAAGTTAATTGGATCACTTTTGTTCACAGAATGTTCATTTTTTGTTCGTTGTGCGTTTGACGGGAATTGGATATAATGTAATCAAGAAATCCTGCAGTTTTTACCTTTCGCAATGTGGGACAAAAACATTGTAAGCCCTATAATATATAGGGCTTTTTTGTACAATTGAAGAATTAGAGACCAACCCAATTAAGGAGGCCTTATGAGTAATCCGATTTTATACCGTAGGCGTATCATCCCTGACGAATGTGTCATGTTAAAGGATGACATTATTTTATCCTGTGACAGGGAACGAATCGTCACCTCATGGAAAACCCTTCACCCAAAAAAAGACCTTCACCACGGCATGTCCTGCTATTTTCTACAGGAAGGTTTCAAAGTGAGCAAATTCTGCCTTAAGGATAACAGCCTCCTGTGTTGGTACTGTGATATTGTCGATTTTAATTACCATCCCGGGGATAACAGCCTGATCGTGACAGACCTGCTTGCCGATGTGATCATCTACCCTGACGGGTTTGTCAAGGTGGTAGATTTAGACGAGCTTGTTGCCGCGCTAGAATCCCGTTCTATTTCTTTAGACACATTAAAATCCTGCTTAATGCGGCTTGATAAGCTCCTGAATCTGATCTATTCCAACCAGTTTGACACCTTAAAGGCATATATTGAAAACCACTGACCATTTCTACGAATTAGGAACATAGAATGATGCACCATTGCCATTTAATCCTTAAAATGAAAATCAGAGACGTTATTCATAATGAAGTTCATGACCATATCACGGCCAAAATAGTTATGTATGCTCATGATATTAGGAAAGATAAATTAGTTGTTGTGTGAGAAAAGAAAAAGTTCCCATACTCAATTTATCTTAATATGATTTCACATAATTTAGCCGGCAGCCTTATCCCGTCTTTCAATCCATGCCGGTATGCTGTCACACTGCAATAGTTGGTGACAAAGATTGCCGTGTCAACGATGGATATCTGCCATCCGTTCCACTGTTAATATATTCAGTAATATTTTGTTTTCCATCCTGTTCCCTATTTTTATCTCGCAATATTATATTGAATTCAGTTAGTATATCATCATTACTAGCAGTAATAGGAATTATCTTTAAAAGATGAGAATACAAGAAAACGTAGATGCATTAAACACGTCAAATACCCCGCAAAAAACAGAAAAGAAAATCCACACTCAGAAAGAATAAATGTCTACATGCCGTTATTTGATACAATACATACAGCATCAAGAAAAGCAAAGTGATAAATTGCAAACGATTGCTTGACGCAAACGAATGTTATGTTTTTACTTGACGCAAACGAATGTTATGTTTTTATGGAAAGGGAAAAAGGGATATGGTAAAATACAACGAGAAATAATTAAGTGCTTAAAGAATAATTGAATTGCTGAGTTGGAACATAATATGGAACGGTAACCGTATTTCTATTTTAGAAAGGGCGTTAATTATGGTAGAAAAAAGAGAAAAACTAATAAAACAAGTTGAGGAGTCTAGAAAAGATATAAGAACCGACAGAATGGATATGTCTTTTGGAGAAATTATGAATATGTATGATGAAGGCGAAATAATAATCTCTCCAGAATTCCAACGTGCTTTCAGATGGGGAAAAGATACGCAAACAAGATTTATTGAGTCTTTGATTTTGGGCATTCCAATTCCTCCTATATTTGTAGCGGAAACGAAAAGAAATGTATGGGAATTAGTAGATGGTCTTCAGAGGTTATCTACAGTGCTATCTTTTTTTGGAAAATTGAGAGATAAAGAAAAGAACAATTTGGTGTTAGAAGATGCGTCTATTTTAACTGAATTAAAAGGATTTACAATTGACACCTTGCCAATTAATTTTAAACTGTTGTTAAAAAGGACTGTGTGCCGTGTAGAAGTGATAAGATACGACAGTGAATTCGATATGAGATATGAACTTTTCAATCGATTAAATACAGGCGGAGTACGCTTGAGTGAACAAGAAATTCGAAATTGTATTTTCAGGCCATATGATAATAAGTTTAATAAATTTATTCAAGATTTGTCAAAAAGAAAATATTTTTTAGATATAGTCAAAATAAGAAAAGAAGATGCGGATAGAATGTATGCGCAGGAGTTGGTTTTACGTTTTTTTACATTAAAGAATTTTGGAACAACTTTTGATAAAAATATCCAAAAGCATATGGATGATTATATGCTTAAAGTTTCTAAAGGAGAAATTATTTTCAAATACAAAGAGGAAGAAAGAATATTTGAGGAAACTTGTAAGATTCTACAGAATTTACAAAAAAATGTTTTCAAATTATCGACATTAAACTTCTCAACTAGTATGTACGATGCATTAATGATAAACGTAGCATTAAATTTAAAACAATGCAGTCAATATTCAACAAAAGAATTCTATGATAAGATTGAAAAACTTAAAAAAGATAGTACTTTTAGAAAAAATACAAATTCCGCTAGTAGTAGTAAGTATAGGATAAATAGTAAAATTGAAATAGCACATAAAGCTTTAATTGACTAAGGAGCCAGTTATGAATGCAAATGACGAAACTTATATAAATTTCATGCATGAAATAGAAGCCGAAAGGGATTGGCGGGTTGCAGAACTTAATAAAATGAAGCTATTGTTTAGAGAAATAAATGAAATGGATATATCTGAATTTAAAAATATCTATTTAAAAATGACAGTACCTATGATTTATGCCCATTGGGAAGGGTTCTGCGTTGCTAGTTTTAAAATATTAATGGACTATGTAAATAGGAAAGAAATAGATGCAAACCGTGTGGCTTATAATGTATTGACTTATGCGAATAGTAAAACATATGATAAATTAAAAGGGAAAAATAGTTTGGTGTTAGTCAGGAAATGGGGTGATTGCTTGAAACAAGCTAAATCAACAGTAAC
>OFGG01000412.1_pt1 | contig 37687 bp, 34 predicted proteins | sample 1521701 | NCBI WGS metagenome assembly OFGG01 (sample SAMEA3504081, study PRJEB24116) | mouse gut metagenome | biome: mouse gut; feature: mouse-associated habitat; material: faeces | place: Denmark | collected 2011
CAAAAAAGTTTCTGATATATTTTTGAAGCTGTTCAATTATCAGCGCATCATCGTCGCAGATGAGTATTCGCATTTTTTTACCTCTTTTCATGTAATTTATACTGCTTAACGATTTCACTTGCCGTGAAACCAGACTGCATATTTACCCTTTGTATTATACAATAAAGATCAGGAAAATACAAAGAAACTGCATGAAAAGACATTTTGGGGTGGATTTTGGGCTGAAGTAAAATGACCAAAAAAGGGCAAAAAATGTCGTTTCACGCAAGGCGGGTTGAAATTATGGCACAAAGAAGGATAATAGAAATTGTTATTTTTGTTTTTTGAAAAGGAGAAAATCGAATGAAAAAGAAAATATCTTTGATGGCAATTGCTTTTTCCCTATCCTTATTTGGCTGTGGAAATATGGAACAGGAACAGGCTGCTGAAAACAAAGCGCCTGATGCCCGAAACGAAACGAGTTCCGAGATGGAAGAAACTTATGTGGAAAACGATAGATCCGATGCGGAGTTCACATTTCCAGAGAGTTATAACAATGCTATGGGAAATGTTGATTTTAAGATGGCTGTCATTGTTGATGCCGATTTAGCTGGAGAACCTCCAATTACCGCAAAAGCCAGAATGTTAAAAGTGAATGAGGATCAAGCATTCCGATCGCTATTTAGCGGGAATGACAATTATGAAGTATACAGCTATGAGGAAAAAAACGAATATGGGGAAAAAGTAAATACAGCAACTTATGTCACACCGGAAGAAACAACATTGTCTTATGGCCCGCTTTCCAGCCAGATGTCTTATATGCAAAGGGATTTAATGCCATATATACGCAGCTCTTTTGTGCTTGATCCGGCAGATGAACGATATAATGCAGATTTATACTCCACAGAAGAACAGTTGCCTTTTATGAGTCGTGAAGATGCCTTTCAGATTATTGACAAAACCTTGACGGAAGCGGGTATAGAGTTTAAGCATAGTTATACAGGATATGCATTAGATTATAATTGTATGCAGTCGCAAGAATACCATGAAGACATGGACGGAAATATTGATCAGGCAAATTATAAAAATCAATGGTCTGCCTCAGATGAAGGCTATTATTTCTGTATTAACCAAATATACAGAGGATTGCCTCTTTATCATGTGTACTGTGAGATATTTACAGATATGGCAGACGCAAATGCTCCAATACAGGCATTTATATCAAAGGACGGAATAGAGTATCTGGATATTGAAAAAATATTTGAGATTTCTGATGAAGGAATGTCAGTCCCGCTGGCTGCAGTGGATGTGATTGCTGAAACGGTGGCAAATAAGTATAATCAAATACTCGGAAATGCGACGTATGAAATAACAGAGGCAGAATTATGTTATTATGTGGATCTGTCTTCGGGGGCAGGCATATATGATGTAAAGCCTGTCTGGATTGTGAAGGGAATTGAAAAAAGCGAGCAGAAAGAACAGGGCATTCAGACCATTATTGATGCACAGACGGCAAAGGAGATAATACCTTGAGAAAATTTTGCTATTATTTTAAAACAGACTTAAAGAGGTCTGTCTGTTCGATGAAGCTTGTGATATCAATTGCATTAACGATGGGCGTGCTGCTTCTCTCAACACTGGAAGGCATTGCGTTAGATACAAATGTGCTTTATGTTTTTTCTATTGTCATGTATGGAATGCCGTCTATGATGATACTGGTATGCGGAGCCATTGCATTTGCGGACAGCTTTTGTGAGGATATAGAACACAAATATGTTATGCAGCAAGTGATTCGCGGGGATATTGAAGGGTATGTTTCTGCCCGGATATTCAGTATCTTTTCTGTGACGATGCTTTCTGTTACATTTGGTATATTTTTATTTGCAAATATAATGCATTTCAAATTAGCATGGGTGGATGTATCTGGTTTGCAATATGATCATATCATACATGCCGGGGGATTGAGATTCTTTTTAATACATAAATGGTACTCTTTGTATTATTTCTGTTACGGAATCCAATACAGTGTGCTTGCAGGAATTTTATCTTTATGGGCAGCTTATCTTTCCATGTTCATTTCAAACCGTATGCTTGTGTTATCGGCACCAATGGTTCAGTATTATTTTGTGGATTACATTTTGTCGACAGCTTCCTCTGGGACACTGAATTTGGCTACTGTTTTTTCACCTTCAAATAATATTTTCCTAAATGATTATTTGTCCTTGCTGCTAGTGGTTATGATAGCGGCTGTCAATGTGGTTTTGCTTAGAAAACTTTTAATTAGAAAGTTGAGGAGAAAAATCTGTGAATAAAACAAAACATGTGTGGCAGGATTTTGTGAATAATTTTTTTAGCAGGCGGTTGTTGTTTTTTTGCATTTTTCAGTTTTATATTTTACATTACTATATTAATTCAGTGAAACGGTTTTCTATTGCTGCGGATTATCCTGCATCGCCTTGGATATTGCCTTTTGTTGGACAAAATGTATATTTTCTATTTATATATGGAATCTCTGTAATTTATTTTTACTCTAATATACCTTTTATGCAAAGAAACGAAATGTATGCATTAATAAGGGAGGGAAGGAAGAAATGGGTATATGCTAAAATATTAAGAATTTGGATGTCTGCTGTTTCGCTTTCATTTATTGAAGTGGTTTTAAGCATATTGCCGTTGTTTCCATGTCTGGAATGGACTGCAGAGTGGGGGAAATTGTATAATTCGCTTGCTATGACAAATGCAGGGCTGGAATACAATGTGAAATTATCTTTTTCTTATGAATTGATTATCGAACATGATCCCTTCATGACCATGTTGATATTTGGGATAATCCTTTGTATATCTACCGGATTGGTGGGGATGATCATGTTTGCTGTGAGTATCTGCGTGAACAGGACAACCGCTGTGCTTATGGGAACTTTTCTTTCCGTTTTATCGGTTGTATTTGCTAATCTGTATTTATACCAGCAATGGATTAGCTTTATTTCGCCGTTTTCATGGATGAATTTGCTCCTGTTATATGGAAAAGTATGTAAAAATGCGCCTTCTTTTTCGGCGGTAATTATTATGGCAGCAATTTCAGTATTTATATTAAGTGGCATTTCTTTGAAGAAAATATATATAAAAGATTTGGATTGGACAGATGAGGAGTGATTTTATGAAGGATAAAAATATAAAAGTAAAAGATGTATGCAAATATTTTGGTAAAACGCAGGTGCTGGATCATGTCAATATGGAATGCAGACAAGGAGAGATTACAGGGATTATAGGGAGAAACGGCGCAGGGAAAACCGTTTTATTCAAAATAATATGTGGTTTGTTGTCGTTGGATTCAGGCGAGATTCTAATAAACGGTATAAAGCGGGAAAGACAGGCAGATGTTCTTCCTTCGGTTGGAATTATTATTGAAGAACCGGCTTTTTTAAAAAATTATTCTGGAATAAAAAATTTGGAATACCTATATATGATTAATAATAAGAATAACAGGCAATATTTAGAAAGCATTATGGAAAAAGTAGGACTTGATCCAAAATCAAAAAAACATGTAGGGAAATATTCTATGGGGATGCGGCAAAGATTAGCTATAGCACAGTCGATTATGGAAGAACCGGAATTTTTGGTTTTAGACGAACCGTTTAATGGACTGGATAGTCATGGTGTGAATGAAATGAGGGAACTGTTTCTTGAACTGAAAAAAAGAAGAAAAGTTATTTTAATTGCCAGTCATAATTCAGAAGATATAAATATACTTTGTGACAATGTTTATAGTATGGAATCAGGGATTTTAAAAGTTATTCGCTGAGATTTATGCTCTTTTCAAAGGAGAATCTCCGAAAAGCAATGCCTGTAAGTAGGCATGCCTGGTCCAAACCACGTGAGCGCCATCGTCGATGAGGGGGAGGCCATATCGATTGTCGGCAGGAACGGGGCGGGGAAGAGAAAACGGTTTTTAGTGAAAATCACCCTCTCCGCTTTGTCATGGCATATCGTTTTCCAGCACATCCGACACATCCACCAGCTCCACCCCGGGCGCTCTGGCAGTGACGGCCTGGCTGTGGTCATAGGTGAGCGCCCCGCCTTGCAGGTCACCGACGAAGCCCCCGGCCTCCTCCACAATCAGTGCCCCTGCGGCATAGTCCCAGGGAGAGAGCGCCAGCTCGAAGAAGAATTCCGCCCTGCCGCTGGCCACCATGCACAGGTCTATGGCGGCGGAGCCGCTCCTGCGCAGGTCTTCTGCCCGTGATACATAGCGGTAGGCCACCTCAAATGATTTCCGGATCAGCTTCTCATCATAGGGGGCAGTCCCAAACAGAATCAATCCTTCCGCCAGCGTCCTGTCCGAGGCGTGGATTTGCTGGCCGTTCAGATAAGCCCCCTTGCCCTTCCGGGCATGGAAGGTCTCCCCCAGGTAGGGATTGTGCACCACCCCCAGGACGGGGCGGCCGTCCTGCGCCAGCGCTATGCTGATGCAGCTGGCGTGATAGTTCCTGGTGAAATTGGCAGTACCATCGATAGGATCCACGATGAAGGCATAGCCTTTTGACACATCGGTGCCGTCCATCTGATCCTCCTCCCCCAGGAAGGCGGCTCCCGGAACCAGCTCCAGCAGGCGGGATTTCAGGATGGCCTGTACCCTGGAATCATAATCCGTCACGAAATTTCCCCTGCCTGCCTTCTGATGGATTTTCCGTTCTATATCGGAAGCGCTCAGCAAAATGCTTCCGCAGTCCTTTGCGATAGCGATGATTTCTTGGAGCAGATGTTCTTCCTGCATGCTTGCACACCTCAATCTTTCTCTTGGATCCGTACTCTGGAAACTACTGTAAGTATAGCGTGTTCATCCATTGGATTCAATGGGTATTTTCCATTTTATTCCATTCTATTCTCCCCTTTTTCCATCCATTTTGAAAAATGCCATTGCGGAATGGAGTGCGGGATGGCATACTAGAGGAAAGACAGATTGTCCACAGAGATTACGAAGTGGGGGAATACGCAAAAGCAAAGGAGACAGACTGCATGCTATACGAAAAGAACCAGACAGAGCACATTTCCGGAGAGCTGTTCAGAAATCCTTCCAGCGAGTACAGAGGGACGCCCTTCTGGGCCTGGAACGGCAGGCTGGACAGGGACAGGCTCACGGAACAGATCCAGGTCTTCAAAAAGATGGGCTTGGGCGGGTTCCACATGCATGTGCGCACGGGGATGGACAGCCCCTACCTGGAGGAAGAGTTCATGGATTCCATCCGGCACTGCATCGGAAAGGCCAGGGAGATGGACATGCTGGCCTGGCTCTACGACGAGGACCGCTGGCCCTCCGGCACCGCAGGGGGGCGGGTGACCGCGGGCAGACCGGAGTACGCCCGGAAATCCCTGCTCTTCACCACGAATCCTTACGAGGAGTGCGCCTTCCCCGAACCGGCGCCCCCCGAACCCGGCAGGGGGCAGGAGAACATCCGCCAGGAAAACGGGAGGCTCCTGGCAGTCTATGACATCCTGCTGGACAGGGACGGTAAGCTGGAAGGGGCGTGTCGGGTATCGAAAGAGGAGCCTGTGGAGGAAGGCGCAGTGCGCTGGTACGCCTACATGGAATACGCCTCCGCGGATCCCTGGTTCAACAACCAGGCCTATGTGGACACCCTGAATCCGGAGGCCATCGCGGAGTTCATCCGCATCACCCATGAGGCCTACGCCCGGAACGTGGGGGAACATTTCGGGAAGCTCGCGCCCGCCATCTTCACGGACGAGCCACAGTTCACCCCCAGGGGATGCCTGGACTTTGCGGATGAAGCCAAGGATGTCTTCCTGCCCTGGACCACCGGGCTTCCGGAAGCTTACCGCCAGGCCTATGGGGAGGAGCTTCTGGACGCCTTGCCGGAGCTCTTCTGGGAGCGGGCGGACGGGCGCCTCTCCACGGCCCGCTGGCGGTTCCAGAACCTGGTCACGAATCTCTTCGTGGAGAGCTATTGCGAGCAGATTGGGAGCTGGTGCAGAGAGCATGGGCTCTACCTCACCGGACATGTGATGGGGGAGGGCTCCCTCTATGACCAGACCCAGGCGGTAGGGGATGCCATGCGCTGCTATCCGTCCTTCGGCCTTCCGGGCATGGACATGCTCTGCGATTTCCGCGAGTACACCACGGCCAAGCAGGTCCAGTCCATGGTGCGCCAGACCGGGGCGGAGGGCATGCTCAGCGAGCTCTACGGGGTCACGGGATGGGACTACGACTTTCGGGGATACAAGCTGCAGGGGGACTGGCAGGCGGCGTTGGGGGTCACGGTGCGGGTGCCCCACCTGGCCTGGTATACCATGAAAGGAGAGGCCAAGCGGGACTATCCGGCCTCCATCAGCTATCAGTCCCCCTGGTGGGAGGAGTTCTCCATGGTGGAAGACCACTTCGCCCGCCTGAATGTGGCGCTGACCAGAGGGAAGGCCCTGGTAAAGGTGGCCGTGCTGCACCCCATTGAGACCTACTGGCTCTATTTCGGCCCCGGCGACCAGACCGCGGCCCTGCGGGAGCAGATGGATGCCCAGTTCGCCCATCTGGCGGAGGTGCTGCTCTTCGGCGGCATCGACTTCGACTATCTGTGCGAGGCCCGGCTGCCGGAGCAGTGCGTGGGCAGCGCCTGTCCCCTGCAGGTGGGGGAGATGGCCTATGAGACCGTTATCGTCCCGCCGATCAGGACGATACGCTCAGGCACATTGAGGATCCTCACGGATTTTGCGGAAAAGGGCGGGAAGCTGATCTTCCTGGGGGACTGCCCGGACTATGTGGACGCAAGGCCCTCGGACGCCGCGGCGGCGCTGTACGGAAAGGGGATTCGCTGCGGGCTTTTGGATTCGGCCATCCTGTCCCTGGTGGAGGGCCAGCGCTTCCTCCATATCCAGAAAGCCGACGGGCGCAGGGCGGAGGGGCTGCTTCATCAGCTCCGCCGGGAGGAAAGCGGGGACATGTGGCTGTTCGTCTGCAACGGCAGGAATCCGGCCAGCCCGGACGTGGATCCGGCAGGGAATCTTCGCTTCACGCTGAACGGGGATTTTAAGGTGACCCTCTATGACACCATGACCGGGGATATCCTGCCCCTGGCTGTGCGCCATGACAAGGGCAGGACTATCCTGGAGCGGCCCTGGTACATCCACGAGAGCATGCTGCTGCTTTTGGAGGAAGAGGGGCAGCGGGCGGAACAGGCCGACAGCGGTAAGGAAAAAACAGGCGTTCTGTCCGGCTGCCATGTGGAAGCGGCCCCCGCCAGCCACAGAGGGGGAACGGAAAAAATCCGGGTGGGCGCGGACGAGGACAGCTCCTGCGGCGGCGCAAAAGAGAATCCCGGCGATGAAGCGGAAGCAGAGGGCATTTGCGGCAATGCGGGAGGGATGTCTGCCTGGGACGGCGCGAAAGGGAATCCGGACGATGAAGCGGAGGCAGAGGGCATTTGCGGCAATGCGGGAGGGACGGCTGCCTGGGACATCGCGAAAGGGAATCCGGACGATGAAGCGGAGGCAGAGGGCGTTTGCGGCAATGCAGGAGGGATGGCTGCATGGGACGGCGCCGAGGCCGACATCTTCCCCGGGGAGGTGGACATCGCCCTCCAGGAGCCCAACATGCTGCTCCTGGACATGGCGGAATACGCCCTGGATGATGGGGAGTACTATTCCGAGGACGAGCTGCTGCGGATAGACAACCATGCCCGCCGGGAGCTGGGCATCCCCCTGCGCCGCAAGGAGGTGGTGCAGCCCTACCTGGTGGAGGCCGGAGAGCCGGAGCACACCCTCCATCTGCGCTTCCGCATCCCCAGCGAGATTGGGGCGGCGGGGCTGAAGCTGGGCCTGGAATGCCCTGAAACATCCGAAATCAGGGTAAACGGCATCCATGTGCCCCCTGTGGGCAACGGCTGGTACGTGGACAGGGACATCCGGACCGTCTCCCTGCCGGATTTCGCCCCGGGAGAGAACCTGCTGGAAATCGCGGTGCCCATCGGCCCCCGGACGAATCTGGAGAACTTCTACCTTCTGGGGGATTTCGGCGTCCGCATAGGTGGCACGGTAAAGACATTGACCGAACCGGTCAGGAAGATCGGCTGGGGAGACATCGCCTCCCAGGGCCTCCCCTTTTACACAGGGAACCTGACCTACCGGACAAAGGTGCGCTCTTGGGGAGACTTCACCGTCCGGGTCCCCCAGTACCGGGGCGGGCTGGTGAAGATACTGGTGGACGGTAAGGACTGCGGGAACATCGCGTTCTCGCCCTACACCCTCAGGGTGCGCTGCGTTCCGGGAGAGCATGTGGTGGAGTGGAAGCTCTACGGCACCCGCCAGAACGGCTTCGCCCAGCTGCACCATACCCAGGGCGTCTATTTCTACCAGAGCCCCAATTCCTGGAGGAGCGCCGGGGATCTGTGGAGCTATGAATACCGCCTGAAGCCCGCCGGAATCCTGAAATCCCCGGAGATTGCGGGGGCAGTCTTCCTGGACGGGGCGGGGAACGCTCGCAGGAGGAGCGCCGCGGCCATGCATTTCACGGACAGGAGCTGACGCTTTTTGCCAAAATCATTGCCTAAAACGGCCCCAGGCAGTATAATAGACTACAGCGCCAGGGAATGACGGCATGGGGGACTGGGGCGCAGATGCGGGACGAGCCCACGGCAGCCATGGGCCCGGAGTGGAAAAGGGACAAAAAGGAACGGTAAGATAAGAAAATATGGACACGAATACGATAATCGTCATCATGATAGTATGCGCGGCGGCCATGGTGGGCAGCGCGATCCTCTACCTGCGCCACAGGGCAAGGCGGGCCCGGCCGGAGGCCTTCGACCTGATGGAGGGCCATGAGTTTGAATACTACTGCGCGGAGCTGCTGCGCAAGAGCGGCTTCCAGGAGGTGGAGGTCACAAAGGGCAGCGGCGACTACGGCGTCGACATCCTGGCCAGCAGGGACGGCGTCACATACGCCATCCAGTGCAAATGCTACACGGCCCCCGTGGGGGTGAAGGCTGTCCAGGAGGCCTACGCGGGGCGGGATTACTACGACAGGATGGTGGGCGCGGTGCTCACCAACCAGTATTTCACCCAGCCCGCGGTGGAGGCCGCAGGGAAGCTGAAGATACTGCTGTGGGACAGAGGGTATCTGGAGGACATGGCGGAGGAGTGCGGGGCGCTGTGAGGGAAGCGTTTCCCGGTCTGCCAGGGGAATCGCAAAGCTTTCACGGAGAGGCTTTCCGCGGTGGGGCTTTGCCCTCGCCTCGCCAGAACGCTGGCCCTCGCCCATGGGTCACCCCGTCTGCGCCAGCCACTGGCCCAGGGACGCAAAGTCCGCCGGGCCGCAGTCCAGGAAGAAGCTGTGGAAACGGTAGTCTGTATATTCCGCCCCCCAGAGCTCTTTCGCCTCCTCCTGTAAGGAGAGGATCTCCAGATACCCCAGGTAGTACTTCAGATAGTTGCAGGGCGTCTGTACGATGTAATTGTAGATTGCTTTCATGGAGGTGCTGTCGGTGATGCCAAAGCCGGACAGCACCTTTGCTATCTGGCTGTAGGAGGCACCCTCATAGTGGATCAGCACGTCGCAGACGCAGTAGAGACACAGCTGCAGGCTGCGGTTGCGGGCCTCCAGGGCTGCGGCCAGGGCCGCTGTCTCCTGGCCGTTCTCCCGCAGCAGCTCCGCGGCGTACTGGTAGGACAGGAATTCCACGTACAGCGCCCAGCCCTCCTGATAGCCCCCGTACCAGAGCAGCTCTCTGGCAGGACGCTCTCCCGCGGCCAGGGAGGAGCGGTTATGGTACACGGTCTGGTAGAGATGCCCCGGATATCCCTCGTGGGCCAGGGTGGTGTAAAGCTCCAGGCCGTCAGGGGTCTTCCGGCGGTTGATGTAGATTGTGTTGGAGGCGGTGTCGTCCAGGGGCGCGGTCAGGTAGAAGGCCGGCGCGCAGTAGTCCGCCAGGCTGTCGGACACGGCCTTTACATGCACGTCCACCGCTCCGCCGGGGATGGGGGGAAAGTCCTCCGCCATCCGCTGCTTCAAGTCCAGCAGCATCTGGGAGGCCTCCCTGTAGGGAAAGCCGGGGGCAGTCTCCCGGGTATAGTATTGGAGGAGCTCGGGATGCTCCGCAGCCAGCTTTTTCACGGCCTCATATTCCCTGGAAAACTGCGCCGTCAGCAGTTGCCGAATCTCCTCGACGGAGCGGTAGGAGCCGGTCTGGGAGATCAGCAGCTCCTGGTAATAGGCCTTGCCTTCCGGCAGCGCCGCCAGCCCCGCAGGCAGGGCATCGGCATCCTCCAGCAGAAGGAGGCCGTCCCCCAGGCTGGCATAGGCGGGCAGCACCACGGTCTTCAAGAGCCTTTCGTTTTGGGCGGTATAGTGGCCGGCTTCCTCGGCTGTGACAAGGCCCCTGGCGAATAGCTCCTCCAGCCGCTCCTGGAAGGTGGTCTGCAGGAAATGGGTGCCTGCCTCCAGGGCCTGCAATGTGACAATAGTGTCGCATTGCTTTCGCACGTCCTGGAGGAAGGCTGCGGGCATGGGAAATCCGGCAGCGGCCTTCTCCTGCTCATAGGCCAGCAGGGAGGCGAAGTATTCATCCGTCTGATCCAGCAGAGCCAGATAGTCTTCCACGTCCCGTCTGCTGCGGAAGGCGTACTCCGCCAGCAGGATGGGCAGTTGGGTCTGGGTGCCGGAGGCGGGGGAGAGGGGCTCGTCATAGTAGAGGAAGCCGCTCAGGCCCAGGGAATTCTCCAGGGAGCGGGTCAGCAGCTGCCACAGTCTGGCATCCGCCGGGGAGAGCTTATCTGCGTCCAGCGCGTTCAGCGCGGCCAGCATGTTCTCTGTGGCTGCCCGGCTGCCCGGTATGCTCTCGGCGCTGTAGCAGGAGAGGGAGGGCACATAGTCATGGATGCCGAAGTCCGCCGGATTCGCCAGCGTATAGTGGAGGTCCAGGGTATCGGCCTCCAGCTCCTCCGTGAAGAGCTTGGTGGTAAGGCTTTCGAAGCGCTTTTCGTCCCGCTGATATGTAAACAGGAAAAGGGTCAGCCCCAAAAAAGCCAGAAGAAAGGCGAGGCCGAAAAGCAGCTGCTTGGTGGAAAGGCGGGAATTCTGTTTCAAAAAATCACCTGAAAGGGAAACGTTGCTATATTATATGTAGAATTCCGGTACAATATTGACTTTACGGCTGCTTTTTTTTATACTGGTAGATAGAGATTCAGGGAGCGGCTTTTGGAAATTTCGAGAATAAATCAGCATAGAGGCAGAAAAGAGGTAGACTATGAGCGAAGAGATCAGGAAAGCGATTCAGGAAGGACAGACGGTGCTGGGGCTGGAGTTCGGCTCCACCCGCATCAAGGCTGTCCTGGTGGACGGGAGCCATCAGCCCATCGCCCAGGGGAACTGGGACTGGGAGAACCGGCTGGAGGACAATATCTGGACCTACAGCCTGGAGGACGTCTGGGAGGGGCTGCGGGGCTGTTACAGGGATCTGGCGCAGGACGTAGAGGCGAGATACGGCGTGCCCCTGACCAGGCTGGCGGCCCTGGGCTTCTCGGGCATGATGCACGGCTACATGCCCTTTGACGGGGCAGGGAAGCTCCTGGTTCCCTTCCGCACCTGGCGCAATACCATGACGGAGGAGGCGTGCAAAAAGCTGCTTCCCATATTCGATTTCAACATCCCCCAGAGATGGAGCATCGCCCATCTCTATCAGGCCATTTTAAGCGGCGAGGGGCATGTGAAGGATGTGGCGTTCTTCACCACCCTGGCCGGATATATCCACTGGCAGCTCTCGGGGGAGAAGGTGCTGGGTGTGGGCGAGGCCTCCGGCATGTTCCCCATCGACTCCGAGGCTTGCGACTTCGATGCGCGCATGATAGAGCAGTTCGATGAGCTGGTGGCGGACAGGAACCTGGGCTGGAAGCTTAGGGACATCATGCCCAAGGTGCTTTGCGCGGGACAGACCGCCGGATGGCTCACCGAGGAGGGGGCGAAGCTCCTGGATCCCACAGGCGCCCTGCAGCCCGGTGCGCCCATGTGTCCGCCCGAGGGGGACGCGGGCACCGGCATGACCGCCACCAACAGCGTCAGGAAGCGCACCGGCAATATCTCCGCGGGGACATCCATCTTCTCCATGGTGGTGACGGAGAAGCCCCTGGCCAAAGTTCATGAGGAGATCGACATGGTCACCACCCCGGACGGCAGCCCCGTGGCCATGGTGCACTGCAACAACTGTACCTCGGACCTGAACGCCTGGGTGAACCTGTTCGAGGCCTTCATGGGCAGGCTCCCGGGAGCGGCAAAGCTGGACAGGAACGAGCTCTACGGCCTGCTCTACAGGGAAGCGCTGGAGGCGGACGCGGACTGCGGCGGCCTGATGGCGTACAATTACTTCTCCGGGGAGCCGGTGACGGGCCTGAATGAGGGCAGGCCCATGTTCGTCCGCACGCCGGACGCGAAGTTCACCCTGGCCAACTTCATGCGCAGCCATCTCTACAGCGCCATGGCTGCCCTGAAGATCGGGAACGACATCCTCTTAAAGGAGGAGCAGGTGAAGGTGGACTCCCTGACAGGGCATGGCGGCCTGTTCAAGACGCCCGTGGTAGGGCAGCGGCTCATGGCGGCGGCCATGAACGCGCCTGTGACCGTGATGGACACTGCCAGCGAGGGCGGAGCCTGGGGCATGGCAGTGCTGGCGGCCTACATGTACGAGAAGGAGGAGGGCGAGACCCTGCCGGATTACCTGAGCGGGAAGATTTTCGCCGGACAGACCGGGACTACCATTGCGCCCGTCCAAGAGGACGTGGCCGGGTTCGATGCCTTTATTGAAAAGTACAAGAGCACGCTGCCCGCAGAGAAGGCGGCCGTGGAAGGATTAAAGTAGAGAAAGGAGAAGCGATATGTTAGAGGAACTGAAAAAAATCGTCTGCGAGGCCAATCTGGAACTGCCCAAGCACGGCCTGGTGACATTTACCTGGGGCAATGTCAGCGCCATAGACAGGGAGAGCGGGCTGTTCGTCATCAAGCCCAGCGGGGTGGAGTACGATAAGCTGACGCCGGACGGCATGGTTGTAGTAGATCTGGACTGCAGGAAGGTGGAGGGACGCTACAACCCGTCCTCCGATACCGCCACCCACGCGGAGCTCTACAGGGCGTTCCCGGAGATCGGGGGCATCGTACATACCCATTCCTCCTACGCCACCAGTTGGGCGCAGGCCGGGCGCAGCATCCCCTGCTACGGCACCACCCATGCGGACTACATCTACGGCGAGGTGCCCTGCGTCAGATGCCTGAACGCGGAGGAAATCGCGGAGGATTACGAGAGGAACACAGGGCGGCTCATCGTAAGCGAGTTCCTGCGGATGTGTAAGGATCCCGTGTCCGTGCCCGCCGTGCTGTGCAAAAACCACGGGCCCTTCTCATGGGGGACGGACGCCATGGACGCCGTGCATAATGCGGTGGTATTAGAGGAGGTGGCGAAGATGGCCTACCGCACCGAGTCCATCAACCACCATGTCCAGCCCGCGCCCCAGGAGCTGATGGATAAGCACTACTACAGGAAGCATGGGGCAAACGCCTATTACGGGCAGAAATGACAGGAGACCAGGCAGGCTGTGAGGGTTCACGGCCTGCCTTTTTAGAATGGGCTTCAAAATCCGGGAGCGGAAGATGGAGGAGAGAGATGAGGATATTGGTCATAGGAGGCAGCTACTTTTTCGGCAGGGTCTTCGTGATGCTGGCGGCAAAGGAGCACGATGTCACGGTGGTGAACCGGGGGACCTGTTCCGTGGCGGAGCTGGGCGCGAAGCAGATAAAGGGGGACAGGAAGGAGGAAGGGGTGTGGAAGTCCATAGAGGATGATTACGACTGCGTGGTAGATTTCTGCGCCTACGAGAAGGGGGACATCGCCAGAGTGCTGGAGAACATGCCGGGGCGCATCCGGCAGTACATCTTCATCAGCACCGTGGACGTCTATGAGCGGGGGATAAACGGCCTGAAAGGGGAGGAGACACCGCTGGAGACCAGGCCCCTGCCCGGGGAGGCCGGGGCGTACATCGCGGGGAAGGTGGCCCTGGAGCGGGAGGTCCGGGAGCAATGCGGCAAAAGGGACATAAGCTGCACGGTGCTGCGCCCCGCCATCCTCTACGGCCCCCTGAACTACGCCCCCAGGGAATCCGTCTATATCCGGCTGCTGGCCCGGAACCGGGTGCTGCCCCGCATCACCGATGCCGCGGGCTCCTTCCAGTTCGTCTACGTAAAGGATGCCGCGCAGGCTGTACTGAGCTGCCTGCTGAATCCCAGGGCCTACGGCCAGGCTTACAACCTGTGCGGGGAGGAGGTACTGACCTATGACGCTTTCTTCCGGGAGCTGGGAAAGGCTTCGGACGTGGAGGCCCGGGAGATTCCGCTGACCGCCCGGGAGGCCGAGAGCCAGGGCCTGCCGCTGCCCTTCCCGCTGACGGAGGCGGAGACGGAGCTGTATTCCAATGAAAAGAGCAAGGAGGAGCTGGGGCTGCGGTATATGGATATCGGAGAAGGCATGGCCAGGACGTACCGGGCGTTCCGGGATATTTAAGAGGACGAAAAGTGCAACTATTAACAAATTACTAACAAAAATGATACATCTCTCCTTTATCATTGGACTCACAAAGAACATGGACACAGACTTGAAGAGGTGGAGAGATGGTAAGGCAGAGCGGCGGCGCGCAGAGGAGAGAGGATTACGAAGAGGTTGAAACCAGACGAAACCCGTATCTGGTGGATTATGAGAGGCAATTGGGCAGGCCCGTGCGGGAGACGGACAACAGGGGCCGCAGGCCCATCGCATATGAAAGCGGGATGGAGGAGGGCCGCCCCGCGGAACCGGCTGATGACGCCCGGATGGGCCGCAGACTCGAGGTGACCACGGACATGTTCCACGGATACCGGAACCGGGAGCCTGTCAGGAAGGGGAAAATAGTGCAGGTGCAGGTTCCGTCCGGCGGAGACCGGCAGCGCAGGCGCCCGGGGGAGCGGGCCGGAGGGCAGCAGGAGAAGGTGCCTGTCCGGCAGGGAAGGTTTCCTGAGAAGAATCGAAGCCATTCGCGGGAGGAAGCGTACTGCCGCCCGGAATCCGGCTACGGCGCGTGGGGCGGCAATACAGCCGGACGCTACGGCATGGAACAGCCGGGGCCTGACAGGGCAGCCCGGCAAAGCGGCATGGAGCGGCAGGATAGGGCCACGATGCCGCGCGGTGAAGGACGGCAGGATAGAGATTTCATGCCGCGCAGCGAGGGACGGCAGGATAGAGGCATCGTGCCGCGCAGCGAAGGACGGCGGGATAGAGCTACGATGCCGCGTAGCGAAGGACGGCAGGAGAGAGCGGCGGGACAGAACAGCGGGACATGGCCGAACAGAGGGAGAAGGCAATACGCAGCGGAGGCGGGCCTGGCACAGCAATGGGGCGGAACGCGGCCGGGAAGCCCCGCAATGCGACGAGGCGCTCAGCAGTACAGAACAGAGCAACGGTATCGCGGCGAGGCCCGGCAGAGCCGCAGACAGCACGTCCTCCTGCAGCGCCTGATCCTGGGCGCGTGGATTGTCTGCGTCCTCCTGTTCGCCGTGTACTTCGCCATCAAGAACAAGCAGGCCAAAAGCGCCGGGGAGGATGCCCTGCCCGTATCCGGAGAGCAGCAGGGGGATGCCGCCAACGGGCAGCCCTCAGGCACCCTGGTGCAGGGAATCCCCGCGGACGCATTCGCCGCGCACCCGGAGTGGACCGAGGACTTCCTGACCCCCAACGAATACTCCCGCCCCGGGGAGCCCCTGGAGTCCGTGAAGAACATCTTTGTCCACTACACGGCCAACCCCGGCACCAGCGCCGCCCAGAACCGCAGCTACTTCGAATGGCAGAAGGACACCCATGAGGCCAGCGTCAGCGCCCATTTCATCATCGGCTACGAGGGGGAGATCATCCAGTGCGTGCCCCTGGATGAAATCGCCTACGCCGTCATGACCCGCAACTACGACTCCGTCTCCATCGAGTGCTGCTACCTGGCGGAGGACGGCTCCTTCACCCAGGAGACCTACGATTCCCTGATCTCCCTGCTGGCCTGGCTGACGGACATCTACGGCCTGGACGCCGAGGACATCCTGCGCCATTACGACTGCGGCGGGAAGAAATGCCCCCTCTATTACACGGAGCATGAGGATGCCTGGGAACAATTGAAAAAGGACGTGGACAAGCTGTAGGATCTCTGTTAAAATAGACCTTGCGGAACATGCGGGGCACAGGCCGCAGGGGACGCTTTCTGGAAGCAGGAGGCGTTCCGCTGAAGCACAGGCGCCTCGCCGGAGCAGGAGTCGAGGAGAGATGAGATGAATATATTGTCACCGTCTATTTTGGCAGCGGATTTCAGCAGGCTTGGGGAGCAGATCAGGGAGGCGGAGCATGCGGGGGCACAGTATCTGCATATAGATGTCATGGATGGCGTCTTCGTGCCGGACATTTCCTTCGGGATGCCGGTGATACTGTCCATCCGGAAGTGCTCCGACATCTTTTTTGACGTGCATCTGATGATCGACAGGCCGGAGCGGTATATCAAGGAATTCGCCGACTGCGGGGCCAATCTCATCAATTTCCATATAGAGGCCACTCAGGACGTGGTGGGCACCATACAGAAGATCCGGTTCCTGGGCAGGAAGGTGGGCATCACCATCAGCCCCGAGACCCCGGCGGAGGCGGTGGAGCCTTATCTGAAGCTGGTGGACATGGTGCTGGTGATGACCGTGAAGCCGGGCTTCGGGGGCCAGAAGCTGATGCCGGAGTGCCTGGACAAGGTGCGGCAGGTGCGGGCCATGGTGGCCGGGCTGGGCCTGAAGACGGATATAGAGGTGGACGGCGGCATCAGGGCGGAAAATGTGGAGCTGGCCCTGGAGGCCGGGGCCAATGTGATCGTGTCGGGCTCGGCGGTGTTCGGCGGCAGCATTTCGGACAATGTAAAGCGGTTTTTGGAGAAGATGACCTGACACGGACAGGATGCCGAACTGGTGCAGATGGGATGCCGAACTGGTACGGACGGGAGGCTGACCTGACACGGACAGGATGCCGAACAGGTACAGATGGGATGCTGACCTGACACGGGCAGGATGCCGAACTGGTACGGACGGGAGGCTGAATGGACACGGATAGGATGCTGGCCTGACACCGACAGGATGCGCCTGACAGAGCGCACCCGGTAGTGCAGGGAGCAGGGCGTTCCGGAAAATCGGAAGCGAAGAAGGCCAAAGCGGCAGTGGAATCAGGGAACCGGAGGCATGGGGCGCAGGTATGGAAGCGGCTCCATGGGACCGTAACCACAGGCTCTCGGAAGCTTTGGAGACGGAATCCGGCACGGGAGTCGGACAGCATCCGGAACAGTGGGGGAATCGGCTCAGAGGAGCTTCGGAAAGCTGTGTGATATGCGGCCCGGAGATTCCGAGAGGATATTAACCGGGAAAGCGGGGCGAGGGATGCAGTTTCACGGAATCGGAAACGAAGAACACAGCGCGGAGGCGCACCATGTGACAAAGTGCATGCATGACCACTCCCATTTCAAGAGGGAGGCGGACATGTCAAAGGCCGCTGCTTCCATGGCGAGGAGCCAGAGCATGGAAGCGCAGCAGCAGAACCAGGGGCAGTTCTCCCTGTCCGCATGGCTGGACAATTATCTCTCCAGGGGAAAGAGCCTGCTGAAAGGCTTTTGGAGCGGGGGCGGTACGGCGGTGCCCGGGGAGGCCGGAAACCAGTCGGGCCAGGAGCAGGTGCTGGCGCAGATCGGCGAAAGCCGTGAGGCCGGGACGACGGCAGCGTCCGGCGCCGGTTCGGGCATTCCTGCAGCGGCCATCCCCCAGGCGGATCTGTCCCAGGCGGTGCATGTGTCCCGGGCGGCCCAGGCAGCCGTCCCCGCGGCGCAGTCCCCGTCCCAGGAGGCCTCCCGGGACGGAGCGGGCCAGGAAAGCGGCGCCCAGGAGGGGATGTGGCGCAGGATACGGGTGCGGTTCAAGGACATCGCGGGACAGCTCACGGGGCATCTGCGGGGGAACACCTCCAGATTCCAGGCGAAGAAATCCTTCCAGCCCAAGCAGGCCATTACCAGGGAGGAGCCGCAGAAGACCGTGAAGCCCCGGAGGGATGCGGTGGAAATCGCGAATTACCATGTGGAGGAGAGCTATCTGCTGGATTCCTACGACAGAAAGGGCGGCTACAGCAAGATTTCCACCAAAAAGTGACGGCTAAGTTATTGACAGTAATCAATGTTTTGTGTTACCGTTATATATTAGGAAGAAAAACGAGGTGACAAAATCCTGCTCCCCGCGAAAAGGGGCAGGGAAGTGTTGGCAAGGGCATATTGGCCCGTCTTCTGGTGCATGCTGGGGACGGGCTTTTTTTGAATCTGCAGGCCCGCCCACCGGAGAATCAGCGAGAGGAGAACGGAAATGGAAAGTAAGGAAAAGTACTATCTTACCACAGCCATCGCCTATACTTCAGGCAAGCCGCATATAGGCAACAACTATGAGATCGTGCTGGCGGACAGCATCGCCCGCTTCAAGAGGAAGGAAGGCTGTGGCGTCTTCTTCCAGACCGGCACGGACGAGCACGGACAGAAGATAGAGCTGAAGGCCCAGGAGGCCGGGGTCACCCCAAAGGAGTTCGTGGACAAGGTGGCCGGCATCATCCAGGGCATGTGCGATATGCTGAATATTTCCTATGACAAATTCATCCGCACCACGGACGATTACCATGAGAGACAGGTGCAGAAGATCTTCAAGCGCATGTATGCCCAGGGAGATATCTACAAGGGGGCCTACGAGGGCATGTACTGCACCCCCTGCGAATCCTTCTGGACGGAATCCCAGCTGGTGGACGGCAAATGCCCGGACTGCGGCAGGGAGGTGAAGCCCGCCAGGGAGGAGGCCTACTTCTTCCGTATGAGCAAATACGCGGACAGGCTGATAAAGCATATCAACGAGCATCCGGAGTTCATCCAGCCCGTGTCCCGCAAGAACGAGATGATGAACAATTTCCTCCTGCCGGGGCTCCAGGATCTCTGCGTGTCCAGGACTTCCTTCAAATGGGGGATTCCCGTGGACTTCGACCCGGGGCATGTGGTGTATGTGTGGCTGGATGCCCTGACCAACTATATCACCGGCATCGGCTATGACGCGGAGGGCAGCAGCACAGAGCAGTATAAGAAGCTCTGGCCCGCAGACCTCCATTTAATAGGAAAGGACATCATCCGCTTCCACACCATCTACTGGCCCATCTTCCTGATGGCGCTGGATGAGCCCCTGCCGAAGCAGATTTTCGGCCATCCATGGCTTCTGATGAACAGCGGCAAGATGAGCAAGTCCAGGGGGAATGTGCTCTACGCGGACGACCTGGTGGACTTCTTCGGCGTGGACGCGGTGCGCTACTATGTGCTCCACGAGATGCCCTTTGAGAATGACGGCAATGCCACCTGGGAGCTGATCGCGGAGCGCACCAATTCCGACCTGGCCAACACCCTGGGGAACCTGGTGAACCGCACCATCTCCATGAGCAACAAATACTTCGGCGGCGTGGTGGCGGACAAGGGCGCCGTGGACGAAGCCCTGGACGGGGATCTGAAGGCCGTGGTCACCGGAACCTACGCGAAGGTGAAGGAGAGGATGGCGCAGCTGCGAGTGGCGGATTCCCTGACGGAGATTTTCGGCATCTTCAAGCGCTGCAACAAATATATCGACGAGACGGAGCCCTGGATCCTGGCAAAGGACGAGGCCAAGGCGGACAGGCTCTCCACGGTGCTCTACAACCTGGTGGAAGGCATCTGCATCGGGGCTTCCCTCTTAGAGCCCTATATGCCGGAGACCGCGGAAAAGATAACCGTGCAATTGAATACAAAACTGCGGGATTTCGAACAGCTTGAGACCTTCGGGCTGTATGAGAGCGGCAAGCGGGTCACGGACAAGCCGGAAATCCTGTTTGCAAGGCTTGACATGAAGGAAGTGGAGAAGAAGGACGAGGAGATGGCCGCGGCCATGGCGGCGGCCCGGGAGAGCGCGGAAGCCGCCGGAGACGAAGGGCAGGCCGGGGCGGAGACGTCCCGGGCTGACAGCCCGGAGAGAGCAGATGACATCATCGACATAGAGCCCAAGGCGGAGATTGCATACGATGATTTCGCGAAGCTCCAGTTCCAGGTGGGGGAAATCATCGCCTGCGAGGCGGTGCCCAAGTCCAAGAAGCTCCTGTGCAGCCAGGTGAAGGTCGGCAGCCAGGTGAAGCAGATCGTATCCGGCATCAAGGCCCATTATTCGCCCGAGGAGATGGTGGGCAAGAAGGTGATGGTGCTGGTGAACCTAAAGCCCGCCAAGCTGGCAGGGGTGCTGTCCGAAGGGATGCTTTTATGCGCGGAGGACGCGGAGGGGAGGCTTGCTCTGGTGGCGCCTGAAAAGGAAATGCCGGCGGGAGCGGAAATCTGTTGACGTCCCTTGTGCGGAGGAAGCCCGGCAGGTGGGCTTCCTCCATCCGGGACTAAGCCGCCCGAAGGCGGCAGAGGAGACTGCATGGTCAAAGAAGAATTCTATTTTGATTCCAGGGACGGGAAGAGCAGGATACATGCCGTCCGCTACCGGCCGGAGGATACAGGGCAGGTCCGCTGCGTCCTCCAGGTGGTGCACGGCATGGCGGAGTATGCGGAGCGCTATGAGGAATTCGCGGCGTTCCTGGTGGAGCGGGGCTTCGTGGTCACGGGCGATGACCATCTGGGCCATGGGAAATCCGTGGGCCAGGGAGGGAAGCAGGGGTATTTCTGCGAGCAGGATCCGGCCACCGTCCTGGTGCGGGACGTGCACCGGTTAAAGAAGCTGACGGAAGAGCTGTACCCGGGGGTGCCCTATGTGCTCATGGGCCACAGCATGGGCTCCTTCATCACCCGCAATTACCTGTGCCGCTACGGCACGGGGATATCCGGCGCGGTAATCATGGGCACGGGAATGCAGCCCAAGGCCGTGCTGGACATGGCCAGGCTGGTGGCGGGCATACAGAAGCTCTTCTGCGGTTCCGGCCATGTGAGCAGGCTCCTGGACAGGCTGGCCTTCGGCGGCTACGGCAGGGGGATAACGGACAGGCGCACAGCCTTTGACTGGCTGAGCCGGGACAGAGAGCGGGTAGACCGCTATATCGCTGACCCCATGTGCGGATTTACGTTTACGGTGAACGGCTTCGGCGCGCTTTTTGAGCTGGTGCTCAGGCTCTACAGCCCGGAGAACCTGGCCGCGGTTCCCAGGGAGCTTCCGGTGTTCATGGTGTCGGGGGATGCGGATCCGGTGGGCGACTACGGGAAAGGCGTCAGAAGGGCATATGATTCTTTGGTGGCGGCGGGGCTTACGGATATCCGGTTAAAGCTGTACCCGGGCGGGCGGCACGAGCTGCTCAACGAGACCAACCGGAGCCAGGTGATGCAGGACATCTGCCGCTGGGTGGAGGAGAATGTCCTTGGATGAACAAAAGCGGAAACGGCGGGGACGATGGATATTAGAAGCCTGAGGAGGCCCTATGAGGTCAGATGGGCCAGGAAAGCGGAATGGATGCCTGCCATGGAGATGGTCTGGCGCACTTTCCTTCAGCATGAGGGAAAGGAATACCCGGAGGAGGGCGTGCGGCATTTTTTCGACTTCATCACAGGGGACGAGCTGCATGAGGCCTTCCTGCGGGGGGAGTACCGGCTGATGGTGGCCCTGGACGGGGACAGGATCGTGGGCGCGGGATCTGTCAGGGACGGGAACCACCTTTCCCTGCTGTTCGTGGACGATGCCCTCCACCGCAGGGGCATCGGGAGCTCCATCCTTGGAAAGCTGTGCGATTATTTGAAAAATGAGGCAGGGGAACGGTACATGTCGTTGGAGGCGGCTTCCACAGCCGTGAATTTCTACAGAAAACAAGGGTTCCGCACCGTACAGCCGGAGATGGAGATTTCGGGCATACGGCTGACGCCCATGGAGAAAGTCTTTTAAGACAGGAGGAGAATCTTTATGAAGCTTTTTAATCTGGACAGTCCGTTGATGCAGTTCCTGAACAAGGTGGCCGACCTGATGTGGCTGAACGTATTGACGCTGATCTGCTGCATCCCGATCGTCACCGTGGGACCGGCCCTGACGGCGCTGCACTACATGGCGCTGAAGATTGCCAGGGACGAGGAGTGCTATATCGCCAGGGACTATTTCAAGTCCTTTAAGCTCAATCTCCGCCAGGGCATCGTGATCTGGCTGATCGAGCTGGTGGTCATCATACTGCTGGTGGGGGATTTCCTGATTCTGCGCTTCTCCACCATAAGCTTCGGGCAGCCCATGAAGATCGTCCTGGCTGTAGTGGCCGTGCTGGTGCTGTTTACGTTCACCTTTGTCTATCCCGTGCTGGCAAAGTTCGACAATACGGTGATGCGCACGATCAAGAACGCTTTTTTCATCGGAATCCTGCAGTTCCCCAAGACGATCCTGATGATGATCCTGTCCGTGGTGCCGGCGGTGCTCTTCGTCCTGGCGCCCCAGATCATGCCGATCGTGTTCCTGTTCGGCTTCTCCGTCCCGGCCTGGGCGGACGCCAAGCTCTACAACAAATTCTTCCAGAAGCTGGAGGACCAGATGAACGGCGTGGGCCAGGCTGACGGGGAAGCGGGCGCGGAGGGCCTGGAGGAGGCCGGGGAGGACGAGAGGATATTCAAGGACGAGCTGGACGAGAGCATCCAGGAGGAGCCGCCCCGCATCGGAGAATCCTAGAGGCCTTGGCATGTTGACGAATGATAAGTGAATAAAATGTACAAAGTGACAGAAACCACAAAAAGACCGCAAGTTTATAAGCATTTTAGAGGTTTTGCAAAAAAATATTTGTGGAATAGTGGTATGGAATAAAATACTTTTTTTCGTTATACTTAGTACAGGGTGAAGCGATGCGAGGCCATCGTTAAAACTAGAGTAAAAGAAACCATGCAAACGTGAAAGGAGTTTTGTATTATGGCAAGTTTATCTTTGAAGAACATCTGCAAGGTGTATCCCAACGGCTTCGAAGCTGTCAAGGACTTCAATCTGGAAATTGCAGATAAGGAATTCATCATCTTCGTAGGACCTTCAGGATGTGGTAAGTCCACTACCCTCCGTATGATTGCTGGTCTGGAAGATATTTCCTCCGGTGAACTGAAGATTGGTGACAGAGTCGTGAACGATGTAGAGCCCAAGGACCGCGATATCGCAATGGTATTCCAGAACTACGCTCTGTATCCTCATATGTCCGTATATGATAACATGGCGTTCGGTCTGAAGCTGAGGAAGGTTCCCAAGGATCAGATCGACAAGATGGTTAAGGAAGCTGCCAAGATCCTCGACCTGACTCCTCTCCTTGACCGTAAGCCGAAGGCTCTGTCCGGCGGTCAGAGACAGCGTGTTGCCATGGGCCGTGCCATCGTGCGTAATCCCAAGGTGTTCCTGATGGATGAGCCTCTGTCCAACCTGGATGCGAAGCTGCGCGTGCAGATGCGTGTTGAGATTTCCAAACTGCATCAGAGACTGGGCACCACCATCATCTACGTTACACATGACCAGACCGAGGCTATGACGCTTGGTACCAGGATCGTCGTTATGAAGGACGGCGTCGTCCAGCAGGTCGACACGCCCCAGAACCTGTACCAGAAGCCCCAGAACCTGTTCGTTGCAGGATTCATGGGATCTCCTCAGATGAACTTCCTGGATGCCAAGGTGAAGGTGTCCGGCAGTACCGCCAGTCTGGAGATTGCCGGCAAGAGCATCCCTCTGCCGGAGGCGAAGTCCAAGAAGCTCATCGCCGGCGGCTATGACGGGAAGACCGTTACATTCGGTATCCGCCCCGAGGATATCTATGACAGCAATGAGTTCCTGGCAAAATGCGATCCTAAGACCGTGTTCGAGTCATCCGTAAGGGTGTACGAGCTGCTGGGCGCAGAGGTTTATCTGTACTTTGATCTGGAGGAGTTCCCCATCACCGCAAGAGTGGATCCCCGCACCACATCAAGGCCTGGCGACAAGATCAAGTTCGCGTTCGATATCGATAAGATTCATGTATTCGATAAGGAGACCGAGCAGGTTATCACGAACTAGTATTGGGAAATATAGGGGGTGTCGGAGACGGCACCCCTTTTTTCAAGATTTCAAGATTATTAAGCCTGATTGGTGTGACCGCTAAAGGGGCAGATGGGAGATTACATGATTTCAAGTCAGACGATTCAGACCAGCATAGACGAACTGAAGGCCATCACGAAAGTGGATTTATGTGTCTACGACTTATCGGGCACACCTGTGGCCTCCACGACTTCACAGCTTGACATTACCGCGGATCTGGTCAGCGGATTCGCAAATTCCCCTGCAGACAGCCAGGTGATCGGTGTCCATCATCTGTTGAAGATTATGGACGAGGGAGAGCTTCTGTATATTTTAGTTGCCAAGGGTTCCGGCGAGGACGTGTACATGGTGGGGAAGATTGCGGTGTGCCAACTGCAGAACCTTATCATCGCCTACAAGGAAAGGTTCGACAGGAACAACTTCTTCCAGAACCTCCTGCTGGACAACCTGCTTCTGGTGGATATCTACAACAGGGCCAAGAAGCTCCACGTAGAGGTGGCAGTGCCCAGGGTGGTCTTCCTGGTGGAGACGAAGCTGGAGAAGGACGGCGTGGTGATGGAGCTCTTGAAGGGCATGTTCTCCAGCCATGCCGGGGACTATATCACGGCCGTGGACGAGAGCAGCGTCATCCTGATCAAGGCGCTGGAGCCGGACTATACAAATGAAGCGCTTCTGGAGATCGCGGACGTCATCGTGGGCATGATGAACGCGGAGGCCATGCTGAACGTGAAGGTGGCCATCGGAACGGTGGTGCAGGAGCTGAAGGACGTGTCGAAGTCCTACAAGGAAGCCAAGATGGCGCTGGACGTGGGAAAGATATTCTATGCGGAGAGGAATGTGGTGGCGTACAGCACGCTGGGAATCGGCCGTCTGATCTATCAGCTGCCGGTGAACCTGTGCCGGATCTTCATCGATGAGATTTTCGGCGACAATGTCCCCTACGACCTGGACGATGAGACCCTGACCACGATCAACAAGTTCTTCGAGAACAACCTGAACGTGTCCGAGACCTCCAGGCAGCTGTTCGTCCACAGGAACACATTGGTGTACCGCATCGAGAAGCTCCAGAAGAGCATGGGGCTGGATTTACGCAATTTCGATGATGCATTGACGTTCAAGATTGCGCTGATGGTAGTGAATTACATGAAATATCTGGACAGCATTGACTATTAAGAATCCAAAGGATTCTTTGATTCGAAGGATTCTTAATAATCTACAGGATTATTTGACAGCTTAGGGACAGAATTTGCCCGGTTAGGAATAAGTGAGACAACCCCCCGAATATATTAGATGGAAGCTATCTTTAGACGGATGAGGCCATCAATAGATTCGGGGGTATTTTTATGTTATATGACAGGAAAGTGAAGTATCTGGATTACCTTGAGGGAGGCGTGCGGGTCAGAGGGGGAGGCTTCGCGAAGCTGGAGGCGCGGGACGGGACGCTGCGGGTGGAGCTGTCCGTGACCGGGCTGCATCAGACGGATACCTTTGCCCGGGACGTGATGCTCTGCGGCAGGAATCGGGAAGGCAGGGACAGGGAGGAAAACTGCGGAAGGATAGAGATTTCCGCGGGGAGAGGGCAGTTTAGGCAGCAGTGGCGGAATTTGGAGGATATCGGCGGCACCGGCATCGGCTATGGGGAGCTTTGCGGTCTGCGCATCCCCTTGGGCCCGGGGCGGGAGGTCTCCTGTAGGTGGCAGGTTGACAGCGGGGGTGCAAGGCGGCAGCCTGATGATGCCGGACGAAAGGCGGCGAGGATGGCGGCGCCGGATGGAGGAAGAGAGGTTCGGAAAGAAGGAACAGCGGCGGGAGCAGTGGTGCCGGATGGAGGAAGCGATAACTGGCGAAGGGCAGGAGCCGCAGAAGATAGTGGGTCATTGGAAATCGTGACAGAAGACGACGGAGATATAGTACCGAGAGAGGCTGTGCAGGAGGATGGATTCAGAACGGCGACAGAAGGAAAGGAAGTGATTATGGAGGAAACTGCCAAAGGCAACGTATTCCGGGAGGAGATAGCGGAAGAAAGCGGGCCGGAGGGCAGGCTGGAGAAGGCGGATGCCCTGGAAGAAGCCGAACCGCGGCCAGAGGGCGGGGCTGTCAGGAGCGGGACGAAGGAGCGGCCTGAAAGCGAGCTGCGGGGCAGCAGCGTAGAGGGAGCCGTAGGCGGAGAATGGGTTCGAAAGGGGGCAGGAAACATGGCGGTCAGCATGAAGCATACGGCAGGAGAGACATATGGGGATGCGGAACGCCGCTGGGCATCTGACGGGAGGGAGGCCGATGGCGGACACAGAAGGATGTCCGTGGAATGGACAGGGCACGATGACGGAAGCGGGAAGATGCCTGTAGAGATGGGCCATCAAAGCCGCAGGGAGGCAGCGTCCGGGGAAGGCGTGCAGAACGCCAGGCGGGGGAGCGCCGTGGAATGGGAAGACCCTGGAAACCGCCGAAACAGGGTATCCATGGAAGCATCCAGCCATGAGGACGGTTCGGCGGATGGGAGGAATGATGGCGCAATAGGGCAGAATGCCCCTGGGCATCGGAGGACGGCAGCGAAGGCGACTGCGGAGCCCGGCAGGAGGCCCGCCAGGCTCATGGAGGACAAGTGGCAGCAGCTCTGGGCCATCTACCCCCATATCCGGCCCTTCCAGGATGCCAGGGAATACCTCTCCATCGGCCCCTCGGATTTCGTGCTGTTTTCGGAGGATAGCTACAGGGCCGTGAACAACAGCTTCCTGCTCCATGGCTACTACAATTACCACCATCTGCTCCTGGCCCGGGTGGAGCACAAAGGCGAGGACTGTTATTACATAGGAGTGCCGGGGAATTTCTACGAGAGAGAGAAGCAGGTGGCTATCATGTTCGGCTTCGAGAGCTTCGAATGCGCCGAGGAGCCTGCCCAGCCCGGGGATTTCGGGTATTATATGATGCGGGCACAGATTTGAGAGGGTCTCCGGGGCGGATGCCCGGCGTGTCCGGCGTGACGGCGAAGAGATGGCCGAGGGCCGAAGCTGTCGGAAGCGCTATGCCGGGCATCAGAGTCCCTCTCCGTCGAAGGCCGGAATGAAGCTCTCCGTAGCCGTGCCGCCCTCCTGCATGTAGCCCTTCTCGATGCCGATCCTGTCGGCGAAATCCAGCACCCGCGCATATTCCTCCTCCGTCACCGGATGGGTCAGGGACGACCGGGCGAATTCCGGCATCCGCTTTAGATGCGCCAGCGGCGTGTACTGGTTCATGATGCTGACATAGATGTCATTTCCGTAGGTGTCATGGAGGTAGCGCAGGATCCGCTTGGAGTCCCCCGCGCAGCCCGGGAGCAGCAGATGGCGCACGATGACGCCTTTTTCCATCAGCCCGCTGTCCGGGGAAAGGACAGGTCTGCCCACCTGCCGGAACATCTCCGCGATGGCCGAGGAGGCTGCCTCGAAATAGTCGGGAGCATGGGAGTAGAGGGCGGAGAGCTGAGGAGAGCGATATTTCAGATCCGGCAGATAGATGTCCACCAGGCCCTCCAGCATGCGCAGGGAGGACACATTCTCATAGCCGGAGCTGTTGTATACCACAGGGATAGTGAGGCCCGCGCTTTTTGCCATCTGCAGGGCAAGGCAGACCTGGGGCAGGAAATGTCCGGCGGTGACCAGGTTGATGTTGACGGCACCCTTCTCCTGGAGCTCCAGGAAAATCCGGGAGAGCCGTTCCAGGGACAGTCCGCGTCCCCTTTTCCCCAGGGCGATGTCATGGTTCTGGCAGAAGACGCACTGCAGATTGCAGCCGGAGAAGAACACCGCCCCGGAGCCCCGGTTGCCGCAGATGCAGGGTTCCTCCCAGAAATGCAGGGCCGCCCGGGCCGCCGCCACTTCGGCGCCCTCCCCGCAGAAGCCCGTCTTTCCCGAAGTCCGGTCTGCATGGCACCGCCGGGGGCAGAGGGCGCAGTCCCGCATCATCCGATTGATTGTCTCAAGGGCCATCTCCATAAATTCATCTCCATTATTTTCGCTGCTTTCAGGTCTTCTGATGCGATTATCATATCACGCATATTGTACTTTCACAAGCTTTCTATAAAATATGCAGTATACTTGTTATTTTCATAAATGTATGATAAGCTAAACATACCAGAGGGAGGTGAGGGCTTTGGGGAATTACCTGAATCCGGGAAACAGCGGGTTTGCTGCCATAAGGAACGGCATCTATGTGGATAAGAGCGGCATGATAGATTTAATCAACAAAACTATTGATACGACGGAAAAACTGACCTGCGTCAGCAGACCCCGTCGTTTTGGGAAGTCCTTCGCGGCAAAAATGCTGTGTGCCTATTATGACAGAAGCTGTGATTCATCGGCACTGTTTGAAGACCTGCAGATTGCTACAGATTCCAGATATGTCGCCTCCTATCGGAAGCATTTGAATCAATATGATGTCATCTATCTGGATATGACGGCGGTGATTGGAGAGACGTCCTTTGGCGATTTGGTGCCGTATATCAAAAGAAACGTGATTCGTGAGCTGGCGGAAAGCTATCCGAAGGCGAGAGCTGCCGAAGGCTTCGTCCCGACTCTGGCAAATACCGTCCAGGTCACAGGGACGAAATTCATTATGATTATTGACGAGTGGGACGCGCCTATTCGGGAGGGAAAGGACGAAACGAGGACACAGCGCGAGTACCTGGAGTTCCTGCGGGCCCTTTTCAAGAACAGCGGTGCCACTGACAAGGTTTTCGCCGCTGTCTATATCACAGGGATTCTACCGATGAAAAAGGACGGCTCCCAGTCGGCGATTTCGGATTTCAAAGAGTACACAATCGTGAACCCCAGGATGTTCGCGGATTATGCGGGCTTTACGGAAAGGGAAGTAGAGGCTCTTTGCGCGGAGCGGGACTTTGACTTCTCCATGATGAAACAATGGTATGACGGCTACACATTGGGCGGGATGTCTATCTACAACCCCAATGCCGTCATGGAGGCCCTGCGCAGCCGTGAGTTTTCTTCCTATTGGACGGAGACTTCGGCATCCAGGAGCCTGATGGAATATATCAGCCTGGACTTTGACGGCATGTCGAAGACCGTCGCGCAGTTGCTTGGCGGGGTAGCGGTTCCGGTGGATACAAGCGGGTTCGCCAACGACATTGTCACCTTTCGGGATCGTGACGATGTACTGACGCTTCTGATTCATCTGGGATATCTGGCCTATGACAGGGAAACGAAGACGGCACGCATCCCCAATGAGGAGATTCGGCTGGAGTTCGCAAAATCGATCCGCAGGGTAAAACGTGACGAGACAATCCGGCGCGTCCGTGAAAGCGACCAGTTGATTGCCGACACGGTTGAGGGAAATGCGCAGGCGGTGGCGGCACAGATTGAGAAGATTCACGCAGAGGAAACGGCCCCTCTGTTCTATCATAATGAACAGTCGCTTCGCAGCGTGATTAAACTGGCTTATTTCAGCTATAAAGACTACTATTTGAAGTTTGAGGAGCTGCCTTCGGGCGATGGGTATGCGGATATCGTCTATCTTCCCAAGAAGCTCTCCCCGCTTCCGGCATTGGTGGTAGAGCTGAAGTGGAACCTGACGGCCAGGGGAGCCATTGCCCAGATTAAGGACAAAAGATACCCTGAGGCTTTGTCAGGATATGGTGGGGATATTCTGCTGGTGGGCATTTCGTATGATAAGGGTGCAAAAGGGTTAAAACGGAGGCATGCCTGCGTGATTGAGAAGCTGTAGAGGCTGCGAAAACCCTGACTTTCTGCCCCGATTGGTTGTTCACATTTAACAGGGCGGGGAATGTGTTCGGCTCCATCACGGTGACGATGAAGAAGCACGGCATCCCTGTAAAGCTTGTGTTCGTCAGGAACAGGAACAAGGCGGGCGAATACATCATCCTGCTGACGACCGACTGCGGCATCAGCAACAGGGAGGCTGTCCGCTTATATGGGAATCGGTGGAGCATTGAGGTCTTTTTCAGGGTCGGCAAGTCCCTGTTCTGCCTGGGCAGCGAGTTCCAGGGGCTCAGCTACGACATGGCGGTAAGCAGCAACACCATTGTCTTTACCCGGTATATACTGCTTGGCCTGCCTGTCGTTTTGTGTTAAATGTAGGTAACTGAAAACGATATGGCGTTTGTGATGAATATAGTGTATGATAAGGACATCAAAAAAAGAAAGGATGGTTATCCAAAATGAAGAATAAACTGCTCACGCTGTTGACGGTATTGCTGCTGGTCTTCCCTGCGTTTTCCACACAAGCTTTAGCTATTTCTCCCATGGACTCCGGCACGCCTCCGGCTATCTCGGAGCAGGAAGAACCGGAAAATAGCGAAGGATTAGATGAATCGGCATCACCGGAACATCCTGTTTCTTGGTCCAGCACACCAGTTCAATCGGAGGATCCGGGCTTGTTTGATGGAGAGCATTAAAAAGGGAAGTCCAGCCCTAAACGTTCTTTCGCCGCCTTTTCCAAAAGCAGGCGGTCACGCTCATTTCCGATTACTTTATAGAGATAGTATGCGTCTCTATAGTATTCCTTACATTTTTCCAAATTGCCCTGATAGAAATAGCATCCGCCCATAAGATCCAAAATTCCAGGCAGAAATTGATAGTGAGGGTACTCCACGCAGACCTTCCGTCCTAGTTCAGCGACCTCAAGAGCATCATCATAGCGTCTTGCCATAAAGAGCACATTAGTGTAATTATAGGCAATCAGAGCAAATTTTCCTGCATATCGGGACATTCCGTCACAATAGTGCTTCTGCACATACTTAAGCAATTGACGATAAATGTCAATTGCTTTTTTTAGCTGCCCCATCTGTGCGTAGGTCACAGCAATCTTGTTTAACAGTGTAGTCTCCTCCATACTGTACAGACCCAAGTTGATTTCTTCCAAATCAAGATTGGGGGCCGTTATGTGTAAAGCCTCCAGCAGGAGTTTCAGCCTCTCCTCCGGACTGTAGGGGCCATCCGGCTTGCCAAAAGTGGCGCGCTCACTCATAATGTACTGACGAACAATTCGGTCATCCGGCTCTGCAAGTTTTTCCAACTGTTCCAGCTTTTGTAGTCCCGCCGCCTGTATAGGTGGGCGGTGTTCTGGTGATGTTCGCTCAAATCGTATGCGGTCGGCACAAATCTCATCCTGCAAAGTCTTAATTTCCAGTTCATTTTTGCTCAACAGGGCAAAGAACCGCTCGTCCGGCAGGCCTAAACGTTGAAGAAAGGCACAGATACGGTTGTAAGATGGGGTTTGCTTGCCATTTTCCATGCGGGAGACCGTAATAGGTTCGCAGATGCCTGCGCACAGTTGTTCCTGGGTGATTCCCTGCTTCAGCCGTTCTTGTTTAATGTACTCGCCAAGGAATAGTTCTCTCATAGATGAACCTCCTTCTCAGCACAATAGAAAGTGTTTAGAATTATTATACATTTTTTATTCCCTATGTCAAGGGAAACCAAACCTGTCGCTCTGTGTTATTTTCAGGGAACAAGTGTCGATATGTACTTTAGCGTCTTGTTGTGATATCGTATATTTAAACAATCCGATAGAGAGTTGTGCGGGAAACATGGGTCTCAATATCGGGTAAAAGCGATATATTTTTGGGAGGGTATGGGATGAGCGATATAAGACCTGACGAATATATGGTCATCTACGATGAGGAGTTGGGCGCTGTCTATGGGGCGCGAAAAGGAATTGTGAAACCCACGGCACCGGGCCATGCTCAGGCAATAGAAAACTGTCTGCAACAGTATTTTGAGGGCAAGATGTCAAAGCAGGATCGGCAGGATTTTGAAGCTTATATGGAGAGGTCGTTTGGGGATGCCCCAGATTTGCTTATTGAACAGTGCCCGAACCTGTTTGAGCGGGATGAGTTGAACCGCTTGCAGATTTTAGTTGCCACCGACTGCAATTTACGGTACAAATATTGCTATGCGCATGGTGGAAACTACGGAATGAAATCCGAGAGGTTATCCCCGTCTATTGCATGTACATATTTGACTAAGCTTTTAGTTGGAAAATATCGCCGTGTCAAAAAGTTTCCTTTTTTGGAGGAGAACCGATGCTCTGCCCAGATACCATACAAGCAGTATGCGAGTTTTTCGAAGAGAGCACAAAAAATGGAATCTTTGATGAAATGCCACATTTCCTAATGGTTTCAAATGGAACTTTGATTGATGAAAAAATGGCGAACTTGATTCATATGTATGATATCAAGGTAACCATAAGCATCGATGGACCTGAGGAAATTCATGATTTGAACCGTGTGGATGCTGCGGGGAAGGGGTCTTTTTCGAGGGTTATCCGTGGAATAGAGATGCTAAACCAAGTTGGTTCTCCTCCCGCGTTGCTGGAGGCAACTTATACCATGAAGCATAAAGAATTAGGCTATACATGGGATGACATACTAGACTACTTGCGAAAAGAATTCCACACAAAAGATGTCATGCTTGCGAGTTGTAACGGTGGTGGCATAGAGGATGGTCTTGCCTATGAAAATGATGATCCGCGTATTCAGGATATTGGAGAAACTCCTTTTCCCGACATCGGCTTCACCATTCATTGCTTAGATTCAGGTAAGATTTCAGATGTTGGCTGTGATGTCGCTTATGGCTCAATAGCTCTGCTTCCGAACGGGGACATATATCCATGCCAGTTTTTTGTGCAACATAAAGAATTCAAAATTGCAAACTTTCACAACGGCGATTTTGACTTTTCAGATTACGGTTCTGTTTTATCCCGATTTTCCGCGATTTCAAGGTCAAGGAATGAGAGGTGCGCTAACTGTTGGGCGAAGCAGGTCTGTTCATCCTGTCCGGCAGAGTTTCTCGTTACGGGTGAGGGCAGATCAAAGCTTGATTCTTCATGTAACATAACCAGACTCCAGCAATCACATATGATATTGAAATGCGCAAAAATGGACCAATGTGAAAACGATTGATATAGCGCATTCAATATAATTTTTGACGGTAAGGAGGTGAACCATATGTTGAACGATGTTCTGAGTCGTGAGTTGTCCGATACCCTCAATATCTCCAGACTCCGCGTCTTTTGGGCTGTTGTTCCCAGTAGAGGTGTGGGGTGCGGTGGAGGCCAGTCTTGCAGCGGCACTTGTTAGGGAATAAGCGTATAGAGTCCATGGGCCAAATCATGGACTCTATACGTTTACTTTGTGACAATTAAAATTACACAGGTTTTCGGAAGGGGTTAATATATGAAAATTTTATCACTCAAGGGAAAGTGGCTGTTGACACTGACCTGTGCCATGTATATGGCGATGTCCGCAGTGAATGCCGCCGGGGCATACTTATCAGGGAAAACACTCGAATGCGCGGAATTGGGCAATCTGACTGGTGTGGTGCAGTTGTGCTTGATTAAACTGGGCCTGCTGGTTTTCAGCTATCTGTTGACCGGAATATCGCTGGGGATTCGCCTGGCCTATTTGTCCAATGGGGAACTGGGAATCAAGGACAGCATTGTGCACAATCTCCTGAGACGTCCTTTCAGCGAGTTCCGCCGCGAGAACAGCGCATTTTATCTGAACCTCATCAATACGGACACGGATATGTACGTCAGCGGCTTTCTGTGGAACATCCCTCTCGTTGCCCATACCGTGGCTTCCATGGTGCTGTCAGCCATCCTGCTGTGGATACTGCACCCCTTCATGCTGGCCGCAGCTCTGGCCATGGCCGCGTTGCCCCTCTTGGTCACCAAGCCTTTCGCCAACATGCGGCAGAAGAGCAAGACCGCCTATTCCGAAGCATCGGAGAACTATACTAACGTTCTGAAGGAGACGGTAGAGGGCTGCGGCGCGATTCGATCCAACGGCAGGGAACAGGCCTGTGAGGATCGGCACGGGGTGGCCAATTCCACCCGCCAACGCGCTTGGGCAAAAGATTTTTTCATCGGCCAGATGAGTTTCGAATCACTGTTGTCTATGGGCGGACTGTCCGGCACCGTCTGTATGCTACTCGGTGGCTGGCTGGTTATGCAAGGAATCATGTCCGCTGGTATGATTTACTCCGCCTTGAATTATTTTTCCGCCATTTCCAACGGTTTTTCCAATATGACGAACTATATTGTGGAGATGCGCTCCACCAAGGGCACCATTGAGAAGCTGGGCAAACAGCGGGACATGCCCTGCCCCGTGGACAGTGGCCTATCCATCTCCCCACAGACGGACACCGTTTATGAGGATGTCTCCTTCGCCTTTGGCGACCGGCAGCTCTACAGTGGGCTGACTGAGCGTTTTGCTCTGGGGGGATGCTATGCGGTAGTCGGGGAGAGCGGGAGCGGAAAGTCCACCCTGCTCAAACTCCTTTTGAAATATTACGATGGCTATCAAGGAACAATCTCCCTGGGCGGACAGGATATCCGCCAGCTTTCGGAACAAGAGGTGTATAAGCTGGTGGGTGTCGTTGACCAGAACCCCTACATATTCAATGCTTCCCTGTACGAAAATATCACCATGTTTGGCGGACTGCCGAATCGGGACTCGGAGGAATACCATGCGCTTCTCCAGAAGCTGAATCTGACAGCCCTGGCCCAGCGGGTGGGGGATGTGCCTCTAGGGGATTTTGGCGATAATATCTCTGGCGGTGAACGTCAGCGCATTAATATCGCCCGTGCCCTGCGGCGAAATCCCAAGATACTGATTTTTGATGAGCCTACCACCGGTTTGGATCCGGAAAACATCACTATGATTAATGAGTTTATTTTTAATCTCCGAGATGTGACCCGTATCGTAATTTCCCATAATTGGTCGGAGGATTATTTGGGGCGGTTTGATAACGTAATAAGAATTGGCAGCAGAAAATCAACTATGCAATAAGCGTCAAGGTAACGGCAAGCAATAAGCCGGTATATACTAGCCCCAGCTTGTTGGTGGCTAACCGCCCCCAACCCCCATAAGGAGCGGCGCAGATGCGCGCTCCTTTTAAGTTGCCTCCGGTGTCTGCTGCCCTGAGCACCGAAAATGACTTTCTCCATTTCCCATACACACAAATACCGTACCCCTTCAAGGCCGGTACAGCTCCACCCGGCTGCCTCGCGGCACATGAGAGGTTCCGCTTAGTGCTGCTTTGTTCCCAACCTGACACGGTTCACGGATTCCCATTGCGCAAGACCGAATTTCATCACTGTACCGGACCTTGAAGAGGTACGGCCTTTTTAGTATAGCCGAACCTGGACGGGTTGTCAAGAAAAAAAGAAATTCCGCACAATAAAATAAGGATGGCAGTAAGTAAAAAGCAAGAACGAAATACCCAGTTGAAGAATCACATCTGGAACGTTCTGCTTTTTTGCGTTAGAGTAGGGAAAACAAAGAGAGGTAGTGTGTTCTGTCAATGAGAAGATGTGGAAGCTGGAGGCGCGAATGCGCTCTTTTACGTCCATTGCCCAGCAGATTTGTCTGGACAAGGATTTTACGCCATATCAGTTGAGCAAGGAGTCCTACTCTTCCGTGGATGCGGTAAAGCGACTGAAATCCTATGTGGTGGAATTGAGGTGCTTTACAGCCAGGTACCGGATGGGGCCGTGGGGGAGCCGGATTTGCGGAAGGTTCTGGCGGAGCTTCTGATGGACTGGGACGGCAGCAGCGAATATCACCGTATTCGGCTGGGGGGAACGGAATATATGGGCAAGATAGCCCATTCCGAACTATGCGGCTGGTACTTGGTGGACATGGTGAACTTCCTTACATTTTTCCTCAGCGTCCTGCTGTTCATGTACAATTACATGCCCATACGGAAACTCTATAATCTGTTCGACAAGAAGACGAGGGACAGGCGACAGGATGAACTGAAGCTCTTGAATGAGTATATCCGGGACATGCTGGAGGAACAGGGCAGCCTGGACATGGATTCCCAACCGGTGCAGGAAAAAATCGTGGACATGGGGCTGCATCTGGATAAAAAGTATATGGCCGCAATCGTACTGAAGGCCACCGGGGAGGACATGCAGAACTTTGGCCGCAGGCTGTACAGCGACATCGCGGAAAAGTGGGCGGAGGATTTCTATCTGACAGAAAGGATCTATAAGTATTATGACGGGTTCCTCGCCTGCACGGGGAGCTTCTGCAGATCTGGCAGTGGGCTCCGGAATCCGCCCAGGCTTTTCTGACGAACCGGATTATGTCGGGCGTATTCCGGGATGCGGTATGCCTGGAGGACGGAGGCGGGGAGAGGTATCTGGGATACACGGATATGGAGGAATTCTTCGGCCAGCTCCGGCGGTTCTGCCGGACAGAGGTGGAGTGCCGCAGGAAGCGGAAAGAGGTGATGGGGGACGGGCGCATGAAGGAGATATTGGACTTCATAGACCAGAACTATATGCGTCCGGACATGTCCTTGGTCATGGCGGCGGAGAGGTTCGGAATGACAGGGCCCTGGTTCAGCAAGATTTTCAAGGAGGCTGTGGGAAAGAATTTCATCGAATATATGACGGAGAAAAGGCTGGACATGGCAGCCAAGCTGTTGGTGGAGACGGATGATTCCGTGGGAACGATCGTATCCAAGGTGGGGTATTCCGATGCCGCCAGCTTCACCAGGAAATTCACGAGGCATTTTCTGGTTTCGCCGGGGGTGTATAGAAAGACGGAGCGGAAGAAGGGCTCCGGCGATTTGGCGGTTGACAATTCCGGTTCCATAAAGTAATCTATTCTTATCAATACAAAAGCATTCCAAGGCGCGTGTCAGGGCACGCAGGAGGTGTAAAATGATTTTCCAGGATATGGACAGAATCGTATTCGCAGGGGATTCCGTGACGGACATGGGCAGCGCCCAGCCGGTGGGGGAGGGGCTGTTCGACAATCTGGGCATCGGATATGTGCGGATCATCGACAATATGCTGGCGGCGTACTACCCGGAGCGGCGGATCCGCGTGACGAATTCCGGGATTTCCGGCAATACCAGCCGGGATTTGCTGGCAAGGTTCCAGAGCGATGTGGTGGATCTGAAGCCGGACTGGGTCTCCATCTGCATCGGCATCAATGACGTGTGGAGGCAGTTCGACTCCCCGGCCATCCCGGACGAGCAGGTGTTCCCGGAGGAATACGAGCGGAACGTGGAGGAGATGATTGCGCAGGTAAAGGGGAACGTAAAGGGCATCTTCCTGCTCTCGCCCTATTACATGGAGCCCAACCGGGAGGACGGGATGCGCAGGCGCATGGACGAGTACGTGGCCATCTGCGCCAGGCTTGCCGAAAAGCATGGCTGCACCTTCGTGGACCTCCAGCAGATGTATGAGGATTACTGTAAGATACGACATTCCACGTTTATCGCCTGGGACAGGGTACATCCCAACCGGGTGGGGGCCACGCTGATGGCCAGGGCATTTCTGGAGAAATGTGGATTCGACTATAACCATTGACGGTGCATGTGACAGGGACATAGGGACAAAAAGGACAAAGAAGAGAGGAGAATGAAATCATGAACAAAAGCGCATTCCATCAATTATCCTACGGCGTATACGTAGTCAGCACATGGGACAAGGGCAGGGCCACGGGCTGCACGGCCAACAGCGCCATGCAGATCACATCGGAACCCGCCACCATCGCCATAAGCATCAACCATGACAACTACACCAACCAGTGCATCCAGGACACCGGGAAGTTCGCCATCTCCA
>OFGG01000413.1_pt1 | contig 37571 bp, 32 predicted proteins | sample 1521701 | NCBI WGS metagenome assembly OFGG01 (sample SAMEA3504081, study PRJEB24116) | mouse gut metagenome | biome: mouse gut; feature: mouse-associated habitat; material: faeces | place: Denmark | collected 2011
GTACAGTGACTTGTCGCCAGTTTCCTAACTTGACATTCGCTCCGCGGAAAACCTGCCATATGTCTCTCCATATGCAGCAACCTCACGTTTCATCGCTATCATGCCACAGCAATTAGTAGTATATCGTAACCTTTTGGCTTTCGCAAGTATTTTTTGTTTTTTTATTGTATTTTTTTCCATACAAAGTAATATTGGTGTTTGTTTCATACAGATTTCGCGCAAATACCTGATATTTTGATTGTAAAAACTGGCTTTTGTATAGTATACTGAGATGAAGTCTGAAATGGCGATGAAAATGAATTTGTTTTGAAAGGATATTGAACGTTATGTGGATTGCAGACAACTGGAATGAGTATGAAGTCATAGATACCTCCTCGGGCGAGAAGCTGGAGCGCTGGGGAAATTATATCTTAGTGCGCCCTGACCCGCAGGTCATCTGGAATACGCCAAAGGACGAGCCCCGCTGGAAAAAGCCAAACGCCCACTATCACAGAAGCTCAAAGGGCGGCGGCGACTGGGAATTTTTCAAGCTGCCGCAAGAGTGGGAAATCTCCTATCACACCAGAACAAACCTGAACCTCACATTCCATCTCAAGCCTTTTCACTTTAAACATACGGGGCTTTTCCCGGAGCAGGCTGTCAACTGGGAATGGTTTTCTTCTATTATAAAGGAGGCGCTGGACAACAATCCGTCGCGCACCATAAAGGTGCTCAATCTGTTTGCCTACACAGGCGGCGCTACCCTGAGCGCGGCGGCTGCTGGGGCACAGGTCACGCACGTCGATGCCTCGAAGGGCATGGTTGGCTGGGCAAAAGAAAACGCAGCCTCCTCGGGTCTTGCCAAGGCGCCGGTCAGATGGCTTGTAGATGACTGCGTGAAATTCGTAGAGCGGGAAATCCGGCGCGGCAGCACCTACGATGCAGTCATTATGGATCCGCCCTCCTACGGCAGAGGGCCAAAAGGCGAAATCTGGAAAATTGAAGATGCGGTCTATCCTTTTATTGAGTTAACCACAAAAGTGCTTGCCAAAAACCCGCTTTTTTTTCTCATCAATTCCTACACGACAGGCTTACAGCCGGCAGTGCTGTCCTACATGCTGGAAACTGCGCTCGTGGCAAAATTTGGCGGCGCCGTACAGTCCTCGGAGATCGGGCTGCCAGTCTCGTCAAACGGGCTTGTGCTGCCCTGCGGCGCAAGCGGGCGCTGGACTGCAAAGAGCGAGTAGGGGAACAATCCATTCCCCTGCCCGCTCTTTTTGCTGTAGCTTTAGTAGTACATACCCTGTTCCTGCATAATCGCTGCGATCGTTGCCATAAAGACGCCTCCCAGCACAAACGACAGCACGACACTAATCAGCATCCACACCAGCATTGCCTTGCAATAGTTGGATTTGCTCTTCTTGGTGCCAGCGCCAAATGCCCATACACACAGCATGATAATGTTCACACATGGTATAAACATAACCAGCGTCGTCAGCATCCAATCTGCAAAACTTACCGGCTCCTCCAAGTCATTGTTCCCTGTCTGGTAAGACTGCTGCTGGTAAGACTGTTGGTACGGCTGCTGATAGGGTTGGTACGCAGTTTGCTGGTATGTTGTCTGCTGCTGATACGGCTGCTGGAACTGCCCCTGCTCACTGCTCTGGATTTGATTCTGGTTTTGAGTTTGATTCTGGTTTTGATTCAAGCTTTGAGTTTCATTTTGATTCTGATTTTGATTAAAATTTTCTTTGTCTAATAAATTGCGGTCCATCAAGTTCTCCCTTCGAAATGTTCATTGATAAAAAATGTATACACATCATAATATCACAGAACAATACAGATATGCAATATGATTGTTAAAAATATGTGCAGCACAAAATATGTGCAGTGCAAAAATGGACAGCGTTCTTTTTTAAGGCTGTCCTAAAAATTTTCGCATTATATTATTTCTATAATATACCATCGGCGGATCTCCCGGAAAACAGTAAAGCATACGGCAGCCATAGACTGCAAGCGTAACCACACAGATCACTCCCAGCCAGAAGGGTGTGCTTTTGGAATACACACCCCTTGCATAGCGGTTGAAAAAGAACCAGAACAGAAACAAAATCCACAGCGGCGCCGCGGGGTTTAGATTCATTCCTCTGGAAAATTGTCCTGTCAGAATATAAAATACTGCGCGCGTCATGCCGCAGCCTGCACAGGGAAAGCCTGTCAGAATAAGCTGCGGGCAGAATGCATGGAACAGGCTTCTTGCAAGCACATTATACAAAACCAGCGCGAAAATAGCTGCTTTGAAATCCCGCAGGTCCTTCCGGAGTCTCTCCCACAATCGTCTCATAATTCTCCTTATCGTTCGTTCTTGCTTTTACCTCATATTGGCGGGCTTGTCAATCTTAGGCGCGGCGTATGCCCTTGAGAAGTTAAATGTCCGAAAGCCCAGAAAAGCTTCCTGCTGGCGCTGGTACTTTCTGGCACGATTCCAGTAATTTGTCCCTTTCCCTCCATTGTATACTTCTTCTGGAAGCGCGAAAACTGCATCGAGAGAAAGACTGCGCGCCAGATAAAAATTGTCGCACTCCTTCCCGTCACTGCACGCTGCAATATTGTACTTTGCAATCCAATAGTCAGGATGAGCCGCCGAAAATCCAAGCCAGCCTATCGTCATGACCACCAGCAGGAAGCGAAAGAGCGCAAACTTTTGATTATGAATGTACACCACAACGCCTGTCATGACAACTGCAATCATCGCAAGCCCCCACAGCACAAGCACGCGCAGGAAGGTAAGCTGGTAGCTGGATATATACAGAATCATTCTGTATGCACTAGAAACTGTCATGATATACGTACAGCCGCATATGACTGTCAGCAGGATTTTAAGCGTCTTAGAGCCTTTAAAATATGCCATGGTAAACAGCACCATCAAAATATTGAACAGGCACACAAAGACCAGCTCAAAGAACCCGCGTCTGGCGTAGGCAGCGTATGTATACCCCTCGGGAAGCGTTAACTGTCCAAGAAACAGGCCAAAAATCTGCACGCCTGAAAACAGCAGGTAAATAGCGCACATAATGCCGATGACTGTAATCGCAATATAAGTGTCGAGATTCGCCTCGTCCGGCGCTGCCAGCTTCTTCATCTTCTCTATATTTCCCGGCTCTGTGCCATACGTAAACAGGCCGTAACAGAGCGCAAAGACAACCGCAATATTCAGCAGAAGCCCGAGATTTGACCATATATTCTCAAGAATGTCAAAATCAACCGAAAAGGTCAGCAGTTCATATATTATTTTACAAAAAACAGCGTCGGCACTTGCAAGCAGAATGGTGATAAACATTGCAATCGGAACCGCAATGAGCAGTCCAATGCCGACCGATGTCCAAATGCGTTTTCTCTCAGAAGCCGCCTCTTTCTTTTCCTGCTTTGCCGGGCGCAGCTTCCAGCACGCCTGCAAGTCTCCTGCCGGCGCAAACATATTCCCGACGGCGCCGCACAGCATCGCTGCACAGTTCTTGAGGTACGCTGTGATACTCCATGTTGTAAGTTCATGCCAGCTCTGAAGAACCAGCACGCTCATGAGAACAAACATCAACAGCTTGTTAAAAAATATTAAGACCCCGGAGTCTGTGGTACAATTCAGCAGTCCGGCTGTCACAATGCCGGTCATTAAAAATGCTTTGTGAAGCCGTGTCTTGTTCGGCTGCCTGTCCGCGTCACTGTTTTCTGAATCTGTGCCAGCACATTTTTTTGTAAAATAATGCCAAAATAAGAGTGTGCCCCCTGCAAAAAAGGGATAGGTGATTCCCGATGCATTGTGATACAGGCACGCCGTATAAAACAGTGCATAGAGTATGCTTCCCCTCCAAAGCAGTTGAAATCTTTTCTGTTTGTTTTCCATTTTACGCATTCCCCTCTCCATTTTCCTCCTCCACGTACTCTAAAAGGTCTCCCGGCTGGCACTGCAACGCTTTGCACACTGCCTCTAGTGTCGAGAGGCGCACCGCCTTTGCCTTATTGTTTTTCAGGATTGACAGATTTGCGAGTGTGATGTCAACCTCTTTTGCAAGCTCTGTCAACCCCATTTTTCTCTTTGCCATCATCACATCAAGATTGATAATTATCGCCATGATTTCTTTGCCTTTCTCAAAATAGTCCTCCTCAAAGCTGTCAGATTGTCAAGTCATTTTCCAGCTTATATTCCACGGCCTTGTCAAACACAAAGGCAAGCACTTTGCTAAACAGCCCTGCCACGATAAACACCAGCACCAACACCAGCATCGCACTGGTCATGTAGAGCACCGTCCTCAGCAGGCAAATCACCGCAATGATAAAGCTGTAGGTGCCCATACGCTGAAGGCTTACCACATTGTCCTTCACAAAACAGTCCTCGGCCAAAACGGTACGGAACATCTTGCGCAGCTCACCGAGAATCAGCACAGCCAAGATTCCCAGCATAAAATAGATGACAATAATCTCAGTGTAGCGCCTCTCATAGCCGTGAAAGTCCAAGAGCGCCGTCACCCGCTCCAAAAGCCCCGGAACGGGAAGCAGCAGTGTCACAACGATTCCGGCAAAATACATAAAATCCAGCAAAAATTTGGTGAAAATAATCACGGTTTCTTTTTTCATAGTCTCTCCATTCTTTTTGTATCTGTGGTTTTATACTAGCATAGATTGTATTGAAAATCAATAAGTTTTTATTGATATTCGATAAAATATATTGAGATATTATAAAAGAGGATGCGCTGCCATCCCCTTTTTCACCTCGAAACATATCCTTTCTGTATTATCTTCTAGTACATTTTCGCAAACTCAATTTGATTCATAACCGCTAAAATTTTATTACAAATCTTTTCATTATAATATGCTGGATTCAATGTTTTCTTTGTGTATCTTAAATAGGTGTCTTTCGTTTTATCCACAAGCAGGGCTGTAAAAAACCGTTCCCAGCTAAGATAGTTCTGACTCTCAATGTAGTCAGCAGGAGATGCTAATATGTCTTTTATCTCCTTATCATCGACAACACCCGATTTCAATATCAGCCACTCAAATGATTCTGGAAGATACAGCACGATTTCTTTTCTCCATTTCATCATCTGTACCAGTTTGTCCATCTCCGAACCAAAAGCAGCCCCATCTGCAATAATCAAAATAATGTCATTCTGTTTCGCTTCTTCTATTTTAATAACTTCTGCAAAAATATTCGATTTTCCATTCGCGCTTATACAGAATACGCCTGATTGATCGCATAGTTGATGAAAAAAATCATATCCTGAATTGGAATCCTCCGTTATAACACTATGCGGACTGAGCGCATACTGGTACTCTTGCAAATTATAAATATGGTAAAACTCATTATATGTCTGCTTCAGGGTTCCATATTTTCCTGATTCCCGTATTCCATACACTTCCTCTACACTGTACGGAAGCGATGGAATACTCTCTCTCGTAACAATTATATAATAATTATTTGTTTGTTGAAGCGTTGCGGCAAACTCATCTGTAAACACAAAATTGTTTCCTTCATCAATAAATACAAGCTTTTCTGTGAAAGACAACATCTCTGATTTCCAACTCCGCCCGCCCAGCACAACACATTCCTGATCACAGTACAGCGCGATACCGCTTGACTCCCCATTTTCATAATACTCTCTTATCAGATCTATCAGTGTCGTTTTGCCCGTGGCACTGTCTCCCCGAATGATGGTGATATTTCTCCTGATTTGGACATCATAGCGGATACGTTTATTCTGTACTACAATCCTGTAGCTGCCTTTCATACATACCCCCCTGCAATCGGCACTAACTCCTTCATGCTGTGAACAAGCTGGCCTGTATTTACAATCAAAATATCAAAAGTGCGCTCTCCAAAATCCATAAGATGCCTTAGATTGATTGTAATATCCTGATTTTTGGCAATTTCCAGAATCCACTTCGCACAGTTGTCTCCGCACGTCGATGCATTAAATATCTTTTGGGGTTCATTTTTAATCAATATCAATGTTTTTACGCCGCCTGAAATGCTTGTCGGCGCAATTTTTCCCAAAACGGGACTGTCAATCACTCCGCTGTCCAAAACGGTCGAATGGTCCACATCCTCAATCATTTTTTTCGCAAAGGTGTCTGTAATCCAAGAATCCTCATATGTATTTTTGAAGTAAACCGCAGTGTTAAAAATTGCTTCCGGCATTTTACCAAAATAAATACGCAGCATCGCCTTTCTACTCCTCTCACCGGTAAAACCGTTCTAAATTCCTGACAAACGCCTTTGACGGCCGGTGTCCGCCGTTTTGCACCTGATGCTCTGTCTCCAGCACATACTCACTAATCTTGCGCCTGAAATTGGGTTTGATCAGCTCCTGACCAGAGACAAGCTCCACGGCCTCCTGCAAGTCCGTCAGCGTAAACTGCTCTGGCATGAAGTCAAAGGCAATCCGTATGTCACTGTCAAGCATGCGTTTCAGGCTGTTAAAGGTACTAAGGATAATCCTTGCGTGATCGAAGGCAATCCCTTCTGAGCTCACAAGCTCGTAGGTCATAAGTTCATGGTAATCCCGGTATTCAATATGTTCCCTGACCACTGCGCGAAGCTGTGTTTTGTCCGCGGGCGAGCTGCGCTCCAGCGTCAGCTCGTACTCCTTGTCACAAGTGACCGTGTTGTGCTTCTCCTTTTTATGTTCCGCCGTCTTTTGGACGGTAATGTCAAACCAGCCCGCCTCCCCTGCATCGCCGCTCGCCTCGAGATGGCTGTTGGCAAGATCATCATCATTTAAGACCGCGATAAAGGACTGCGAGAGAATCCAGCCTCTCGGGTCACGTCCTATATCGCTAAATACATTACAGAGCGTAAGATAGGCTTTGTCCGTCCCTGTCTCCTCCTTGAGCTCGCGCCTAGCTGTCTCCTGTATCGTCTCGCCCTGCTGCATAAATCCGCCGGGGAGTGCCCACTCCCCTTGGTATGGCTGCTCCGCGCGGCGAATCATGAGCAGCCTGAGCGTCTTAGTGGGAAGGCGGCGGTAGTCCAGCTCCTCCGCCAGCTTTCTGCCAATGGAAAAAACTGCAATATCCGCCGCGATGGAGGGGCGGTCATACTGGTTGATATCATAGGATGCTAAAAACTGTACTTTTTCCTTCTCGTTCATCGCGCTTCTTTCTCCTCACAATCCTCATCAAATGCCGTAAACGCCCCGCCTTCAATCTCCGACGGCAGTCTCAAATCCCCGCGGGGGCTGACAGAGACAGAGCCAACCTTCACGCCGTCCGGCATACAGTTGCGCTTAAACTGCTGCTGGAAAAACCGCGTGTAAAATACCCTGAGCCACTTCTCAATCTCATCATCACTGAATTTGTAGTCGCTGCTCTGGCGGACTGCCTCGCGGCAGAGCTCGTAGATTTCCGCAGGCGCCATGCCATAGCGCAGTGTATAATACAGAAAAAAGTCATGCAGAATATAAGACCCTACGGTTTCCTCCGTCTTTTGTGCGATTGTCCCGTCCTCATTGGGCGGCAGCAACTCGGGACTGACAGGCGTGTCAATAATATCCTCAATCACGGCTTTCATGCCAGCAAAGCCATTTTCGTCCATAAAGTGCCCCACTTCGTCAACCAGCGTGCGCACCAGCGTTTTGGGAATGCTCGTGTTGACCGCATACATGCTCATGTGGTCGCCGTTGTAGGTGCACCAGCCAAGTGCAAGCTCTGACAAATCCCCAGTTCCAACGACAAAACCGCCCTCTTTGTTTGCCATGTCCATCAAAATCTGCGTGCGCTCTCTCGCTTGGCAGTTCTCATAGGTGATATCCTGCACCGTCTCGTCCTGCCCGATATCACAAAAATGCTGTCTCACAGAAGCCGCAATGCTGATTTCCCGACAGTCACAGCCAAGATAGCGCATCAGCTCCATGGAATTATTCTTCGTGCGGCTGGTGGTGCCAAATCCCGGCATTGTGATGCCGACCACGGTTTTTGGTGCAAGTCCCAGATTTTTCACCGCCTGCGCAGATACCAGCAGTGCAAGTGTGGAGTCTAAGCCGCCGGACACGCCGACCACAACGCACTGGCTCCTCGTCGCCTCGATGCGCCTCTGTAGCGCTGTCACCTGCATCTGGAAAATTTCAAGGCTTCGGTCCCTGCGGTTTTTAGACGGGACAAAGGGGGTGATGGACACGCGCGCCAAAATGTCCTCGTTCTCAAGGATTGGTTTGGGACATTCGATAACTTCATAAAAATTTTTAGCCATAGTTCTTTTGCAGCCAGAATATGTCTTGTTTGCAATTCTGTCATGTCTGATTTTTGTCAAGTTAAAATCCTTGACAAGCACAGTGCCGTCAAAGGGCTTTCCCTCTCCAATCAGCTTTCCATTTTCGTACATGAGCGTGTGGCCGCTAAATACAAGATCTGAGGTCGATTCGTACTTGCCGGCTGACACATACACATAGCCGCATATACAGCCCGCCGAGGCAGCCCCCAGCATGTTCTTGCGGTACTGTGCCTTGCCAATCAGCTCATTGGACGCTGAGATGTTGACAAGAATCTCCGCCCCGTTCAGCGCAAGCAGCCTGCCGGGCGAGACAGGCGCCCACGCATCTTCACAGATCTCGATGCCGACGCGCACTTTCTGCGCGGTGCCAAACTCGACCAGAAGCATATTTCCAAAAATAGTCTGTATCCGTTTCCCGCCGCAGTCAAGCTCTAGTTCGCAAGGCGCCTGCTCGCCGCCGCTGAACCATCTCTTTTCATAAAATTCTCCATAGTTGGGCAGATACGTCTTTGGCACGACGGCAACCAAACTGCCGTTCTGAATCAGCGCCGCGCAGTTAAACAGCTCATTATCCTTCTCTACAGGCACCCCGACAAGAAGCGCTGCCCCGCACTCCCCATACTTTTTGGTGTACTGCACCAGCTCATAGAGACCCTCGAGTGCCGTTTGCAATAAATGCCGGTTGTTAAAAAGATCTGCACAGGTGTATCCTGTGAGCGACAGCTCTGGCGTCACGACGAGATCTGTGTTTGACGCCAGACTGTCATAAACTGTCTGAATTTCACGGCAGTTTTCCATAACATTGCCAATATGAACGCGCGGCGTGACTGCCGCTGCCCGAAATAAATGTAATGCGTTTCCCATATGCTTCCTCATTCCTTTTCACGAAAATTCACAAATCACCTGTATCGTTCCGATTATGTGCTGGTTAAAGCGTTCAAGCTCGTCCGCCGGAACCCACAACTCCTGATGAATGCTGCTGCCGACAACATGAACCTCAAATTGTCCGGCATAGTCCTCCTCCAACTCAAATCTTGTCACATATCCCTTGTGGTCCTCATTGTACGCCACATTCCATTGCGATGCGATCTCTGCCGCATACGTTTCATTTAACACAGGATAAAATATGGGCTGTTCTGGCAGGCGCGGCGGAAACTGTGTATATCCGCTGGCGGCAATCAGCGCTAACTCTTTGGTCCCTACAGGTCTGTATAAGATCATCAATTCCCTCCTTATCGTTTACGGTTCTGTCAAAAATATCCCCGTCACACGATTTTTATCTGGCACATTTTCATCGCCTCGAGCGCATTCTGATGACTCTCCGGCGTCACGCCTGCGCAGCATTTTTCGATGACCTTGATTTCTACTTCTGGCAGGAATGCCTTGATTAAGAGCGCATTGGAAATGACACAGATGTCAGTGCAGAGCCCTGCGAAGGTAATACTTTCAAGCGCCGTATTTTCTTTTAAATACTCCGCAAGCGCGACAGAGCCAAACGCCGGCTTATCAAAAATTTTCATATCATCTGTCCTGAGCGACGCAAGTTTCCGGTCAAGCTGCCAGCCCTCTGAGTCCTTGACACAGTGCAGCACAGGAAGATTTCTGCCCTCCTGTGTCTCCAGATACTTGTCCGTATGTGTATCGCGCGTGAAAATCACTTCCCCGTCAAAGGTTTTTATCACCTCCGCCACGTTGTCCACAATCGCTTCTGCCTCCTTTGTTCCCAGCGCGCCATTGATAAAATCCTGCTGCATGTCCACAACGACCAGTACTTTTTTGGCTGATTTATTTATAGTTAATTTATCCATAGTTGTTCCCTTTCTCCTGCTTTTTATTATACTTTTAATAATAAGATTGTGCCTCTTTGCATATGATTTGTCAATATATTTCTTACATCCTTTTCCATCATTTTCAAGTATCTTCACAGAACTAATAACGAGCGTACTCTTCGTTCTCCTCAATCCACCATTTGATAACTTCTGGCGTGCCGTCCTCCTTCCACGAGATCAAAAACTGTGCTGTTCCTATATAATGTGCTGTTCCGCCCTCCCCAAACAAATATTCTGATGCCTGCAAAACCCTCCTGCCCTCATACGTTGTCATGTGCAGGTTATAAAATCCGCGCGCATTTCCGCCCGCCGCCCGCGCCGTCTCTGGCAGTTCCCACCCTTCGACATTGGGTGCATGGAAAGAAAGCTTCTCATCTATGTAAGGGCAATAGGCAGTGTACTGGTCTTGTTCTGGTTCCTGAATCACTTCTATGGTAAGCCCTGTATCATACTCTTCATCAAAATCAGACGGAAGCTGCATTCGCTCTATTCTGGCGACTTGTTCTATTTGATTTGGTTCTGATTCCGTTTGCGGCGAACTTATGTACTTAAATATTGCCTTGTACGAATCCCCCACTGCACCGCAGCCCGTTCCCTGCGAGCTGAACACAATCTCCACATTTTCATCATGGTCTATATCATTCCAAAAAACATCAAACCAGCCATAATAGGGACACATCTCGTCCGAAAAACAGTACGGCTCGTCCTCATTCATATAAATCCACAGCGCACCCATACCATAAAAATTCTCCTCGCTCTCATCATGCACCATGACAAGCATGTCAATCTGTCCATTGCCGTCGATATCGCCCATTTTCAGCCCTGTCAATAGATTGCCTTCAAAAACACCATCCTCTAACAAAGTCTCTAAATAAACTGCGGCACTACTTGGAACAATGCCCTGATTGCCCGCCTCCTGTAAAAATAAGTCTATATTTTTGCGTGTTAACTGCTCAGCGTCTAATTTTTCCTCCTCTGGCGCTGCCTGCTCTGTGCCCTGTCGTTGTTCTTCTGCTGCCTTCACATTTTCGGTATCCTGTCCCGTCTGGTCTGGCAATACTGTCTGTGTGCCGTCCTGTATCGCATCTGCTTCTGTCTGTGCTTCACTGGTCTGAACTGTGCCTTGCAGTGCTTCCCGCCCCGATGCACAGCCGGCTGTAATGCCCATACAGCATAACATCAGTCCTATATATTTGAATCTTTCTGCTTGTTTTTTCATGATCTTTATTTCCCCCTGTATCTAAAACAGGCTCTCGGAATCTGCCTTGCACGGGCTATTTTCCACGTACTCCTGCGGCTGATTTTTGGCCCTATACACACCTAACCAAAAACTTAGAGAACCTGTTCATCGCTGAAATTTAATATTGCGGTTTGTTTGCAGCAGCTTCATGTATTTATACTTCTCAGGCAGTGACTTTTACTGGTTTGAGAATATAGAACTTGAAAATATGAAGCTTAATAATATGAAGCTTAATAATATGAAGCTTGAGACTATAGTAAAGCAGAAATGCATCATGATTGTATCAGAATTGCATCAAAGTTGCATCTACTATTCATATATAGGACTAAAAGGGTTATGACTACACTGCCATAACCCTCTCTACGTTTTATTTATTTCTTTTCTTTTTTGGCACGCTGCTGTTTTCTGCGCGCACTTCTTTTCCTGAGTGCTACAAGCATCAGAAGCACCACTGCTGCCGCTGCGCTGCCGCCGATGATCAGCAGCTTATTTGTCGTTTCCTCCACGATGCAGAAATATTCCTGTGTGCCTGTCATGTCAACTTGCAGGTATTGTCCCCTGCTCTTGCTCTCAAGTTCGGTCCAGACCTCCCCCGCGCAGCCATACACGACAGCATTCTCATAGGGATTGAGCAGGCGCAGCGCAAACGAATCTGTCTCACTGATGCCGCCATTTTCGAGCGTCACCTCGTACACTACATGCTGTTTGCCGTCCGCCTCCTCCGGCGGTGTTTTGTCACTGATGCGGGCTGTTAAGCTTGTATCTTCTGTAAAAATGTCCTCCACCAAAGCATAAGGTTTCTTCCACGCGCCTTCGTCTGTGCCAGCCGCGTCGCCGCTGCTCTGTACGACAGTTACGTTGTCCTTGTACGCTGCCTCCACGACAAACGTACCGCCCATTCTCTGCTCCGATACGTCAGGCCACGCGCCATAAAAGCCTTCTTTTGCGGGAATCTGCGGGAAATTCAGCTTGTTGAGCTTTTCCCCGTACTTGACCTCCTCTGAACCCAGATAAGTATCCTCAATCTTGTAAATTACCTTGAGATGCCAAAACTGCGTGGGAAGCTGTTCTACGGTCAGCAAATCGCTGTAGCTGAGGGGTTCTGCCACGCCTATGTAGCTGATATTGTCAATGCCGTGGATATTTTCCCCTACATAATAGTTGCCAGCTACCTTTGCACCCTCCTCGCCGGCATCTGTGTCCATCTCCTCATAGTCTGCTACCTGTCCGGCGATGGCGCCTGCGCGCCCGTTCTCAGACTGCACATCTGCCATCGAATAGCAGTTTTTCAGCGTTTCGGCATATCCTGCGATACCGCCGACATTCTTGTTTCCATTGACAGAGCAGAGCGCATAGCACTTTTTGATAATTGTGAGGGATTCGCCGCAGATGCCGCCCACATAGTCGCCCTCTGTGCTCTCCACGCTTCCGTAGCCCTCAGAATCCACAATGATCCCGTGGTTCATATAGCCGCAGATGCCGCCTGCGCCATTTTTCTTGGCTGTGATATAGCCTTCGTTGACGCTGTCTGTCACCAGACACTTCGTGATAAAGCGCCTGCCAAGCTCGTACTCAATCGTGCCTGCCGCGCTGTCCTCGGGGTCCTCATCGTCGATGGACATCGAGCCTGCGATGCCGCCCACATTGATATCCCCCTTGACAACACCCTTGTTGACACAGGCATCAGTGCGCCCGGTCGTGATGGAATCAATATTCTCATCATCGACGTCCTCGTACAACTCCTCAAGGCTCAGGCTCTCAATGTCTACTATGCGGTCTGCCAGCAGGTTAAACACAACGTTCAACTGGTCGTTGACTGCCCGAAGGTCATCGTTGATGATGTCAGAATAGCCTGCCGCATTGTCACTCAGCGCCTTGATGCTGTCTGACAGCCCTTTGAGCTGGTCATGAAAATTTTCCTTGGCGCGGTCAAAATCATCTCCCAGCTTCGAAAAGCGGAGATCTGGCTGGGCGTTCATGTAGTTGACAATCCCCCGCACGCTGTTGTTTGCCGCCTTGAGCGAATCCAGCATTCCGTGAATGTGGTCCGTCGCCTTGTCAATATCCTTCCTCGCTGCCTCCGCCGCGTCTGTGGCATACGGCGAGAGAATGTTGTACACTGTCGATAGGCTGCTTAGAATCGAGGCGGCGGACGAGGACATTTCACCGAGCTTCTCCACTAACTGAATGAGTTCTGTGATGATCGTATCCTGCTCTGCCTGCGTGAGCTCGTCCCAGCTTTTATAAGAACCGTCTGGCTTCTGTACAATATTCTTGATGGTATTGATCGATTTCTGCACTGCCTCCGACGACTTTGACAATTCCTCAACCGAATCCTTGATGTTGTTCTTGGAGGTATCAACTGCCTGCTTTTTGTTCTGTTTGTTGAATTTTATATCAACGGTGCACGGCGCCTTTGACATTTTCGCAAGATCAAACTCGTAGATGTATGCGCCGCTCTGTCTTTTGGACACGGACAGCTTCTTGCCGCCTGCATCTGTGACAGTGATACTCTTGACCGCGTAGGCTGCGCTTGGCTTGACGCTGACGGTCACTTTTCCTTCTGCACTGCCTGAGTACGTTGCATTACCGCTCATATTGGATTTTAGAATAAGATCTACTGGCTCAAATTGGGCGGTGACTTCGGCGTCCTTTGACGGCATGGTAAACGAATACCGTTTGCCGTCGCTCTCGAGCGCCGGCTTTGCACCGTTTACAAGAATACTGGTCAATATATAGCCATTGTTCGAGGACGGTGTCGCGTAGACCTTTTCTCCCTCCTTGGCGCTTGTCGTATCGACTGCCACGACACCGCCAGTACTAGATGCTGTTATGACATTATAGGATTCTCCCTCCTGTGTTGTGTCCTTCTGCGTTTTTACAAAAGTGGCATAGGCACTGTAGCTGTCAACGTCATCTGCCAGATCAACGATATATGTATATGTCTTATTTTCGCTGTCGTAGACCAGCTCACTTTTGCCAAGCACGGCTGCTGAGATGGCGTTGGCGTTCTCCGGGTTTTCTTCCTCCCAAGGAAGTGTCTCCTCTGGCTGTGCGCTTTCTGGCGTGTTATTGGTCTCGTTTTCTGAGGAATCCTCATTTGTGCGCTCAGTCTGCGTCTCCCCCTCATTCTCAGATGGCGTCTGGGTATCGCTGTCGCTTTCTGTCGTTTCAACCGAAGGATTTTCTGTATTGACTGCGCTGTCACTTTCCGTTGAATTATCCGATGGTTTTTCTGTGTCGGCTGTGCTGTCACTTTCCGTTGTTTCATTCGATGGTTTTTCTGTGTCGGCTGTGCTGCCGCTTTCTGTTGTGCCGTCGGACGGATTTTGAGGAGCGATTGTATTGTCACTTCCTGTTGTGTCATCAGACGGATTTTGGGTGTCGGTGGTGCTGTCACCTCCTGCTGTACGCTCTGAGTTCGGCTGTGCCTGGCTGTCCGCGGTTTCTCCCGATGCGCTCTGTGCGCCGCTGTCCTGCCGCACCCCCCCGGAGAGCGTCACCTTCTTAAATTCCAGCGCCTTGTTCTCATCAACATCATAATTTTCATCAGGTTTGATTGTAATCTGGTACTGCGTCCCGCTTGCCCCCTTGCGCACGGAGATCACACCGCCGGCATTAGATTCGGGATAGATACGGTTTTTGGCAGCTTTGTCATATTTATTCTGAAATAAAACCTCAACCGTGGCATCGTTGTCCGGCATTTTGAACACACGTTCATTTACATTTGAGCTGCTCGGTGTGGAAGCGATGTCTCCTGTCACCCTCATTTCTTGAAAGACGTACTCCGGTGCTGCCACAATATGAATCGTGACCTCCTCGCCAGCCGCCGCGGTATTGCCGCCGCCAGCCACATACGCCGTGCCGCCGGTGCCGGACTTGACTGTGATCTTGTGTGAAGCCGACGCAGTCTTTGTAAACACAGCCTCCACCATCGTAGCAGTGCCTTCTTTGATGTAGGTCTTTTTGTCCAGCGTGATTTCATTGTCCGCGCTGACCGGCCCTGTATAAGCGCTGCCGTCAACCTTGAAGCCGTCAAAACGGTATCCGCCCGAAGCGGCTGCCTTGAATGTCACCTTGTCATTGTCCCGCGCTGTCGTGACGCGTCCGCCTACCGTGGACTTGACAAGAAATGTCCCTTCATATATAAATTGTGCCATAACCTTTACATTTTTCTTTGGCATTGTAAATGTATACTGGTCACTCCTGCCGCTTACTGGTGTGGCAGCCAGCTTCTTGCCGCCCGCGTCCTTTACTGTCAGCGATCCCTCCTTGAGCTTGTAACCGTCATTGGGCGTCACGGTGATGGTCACAGTGTCCTTTTCCTGCGGATTGGTGCTGTCCGCCGTGAGTGTGCCGCCCACCGTGGACAACAGTGAAAGCCTGCTGTAATCCGTCTCATCATAGACGTTGTCGTCCAGCTTGTCGAGAACCGCCAAATCCTCCGACAACTGTTTTGCCGTGTCATTCAAATCAGACATTCGGTCCCCTGCTGCGGAAACATGGTTCAGCACATCTGGCAGCATGTCAATAATGTGTTCCATGCGCGCAGACACCGTATTGACTTCATCGACATTTTCGTCCACAAAGTCTGTAATCTGTGTGACAAGTACGTCTCCCGAATCAATCGCGCTGTCCGCATAGGACTGCATTTTGTCCACATCGCCCTTCACGCCGTCGCTCGCGGCGTCCATGTCGTCAATCGTCTTTTCTACGATATCGTGCAATTTATTGATCGCATTGCGCAGGGATTCCGCCTCGTCAATCTCAATAAAAGGCTCCATCTGTCCCACAATGCCACCGATATCTTTTCTGCCGTAAACCGTTCCGCTGTTTGTGCACAGGGAGACGACGCCCGACTGGCGCCCTGCGATGCCGCCGATATTGTAGCCTGTGTGCTCATACCCCACGGTTCCTGAATTGGCACAGCGTGAGATCACCCCGTCAGAAAAGCCAGCAATCCCGCCAGTGTCCACACCGCTGTAGAGTTCATTGTCGTCGTGGGTAGTCAGACTCTCCAAAATCCCCATGCCGGTTCCCATCTCGTCGTCCTGCTCCACCCACTCGCTGTTGTCGTTGATGCCTGCACGGTTCGTACAGTTGTTCAGTGCTCCGTGGTTGATGCCCACGATGCCGCCCGTCGAATAATACCCTGTAATCCTGCCCTTCACGGCGCAGCCTGCGATGGTTCCTGTGCCCTCATTGATGCCCGCGATGCCGCCTATGGTATCGCGCCCGCTCACTGTTCCCTGAAATGTACAGTTCTTGATGGTGCCGTGGTTGATGCCGCAAATGCTGCCCATGCACTCCTTTTCGTTTTCTGACGCCACGGCGCCCTTCACGGTCAGATTCTGAATCAGACCGTCGCGCCCGACATAGCGGAACAGCCCGACCACATAGCCGTCTCCCATATAGTCAAAGCCTGAAATCGTATGTCCAACACCGTCAAACACACCGTTGAACACCGGCACGAGCTTTATTTGGGTGCCTGAGAGGTCAATGTCTGCCCTAAGGCTGACATATTTATTTTTCGACCATGCGTCGATGTAGCACTGGGAGGCAAACGCTGCAAATTCCTCCGGGGTGCTGATATCAATTCTTTCATATTTTATTTCTTCTTTTATTTCGTCTGTATGCTCTTGTGCCGCTTTGGTCTGCTCCGCCGCCTGCACAGTATGTACTGGATTTATACCACCTGAAATGCTTCCGGCCGCCAGCATACCTGCCAGCGCCAGCGCTGCTGCTCTGTTTGCTCTGCTATACATCCTTTTCACCCTCTTTCCTCTGTGCGTTCTCCTTCTCCATCAGCTCTCGAATATCGCTTCCGTCATCTTCCCTCGGCTCTAGTTTTCCCATATTGACAAACAGATTCGCGTCACCGCGTATCAAGCCGTGGACTTCTCCGATGACTGTACCGTTGATCTGTCCCTGCACAATGCCGTCAACGCGCATCAGGCCGCTGACACGCTCTAATTTGAGCGGTATGGATACGGCAAATGACGTTCTGTCGATAATCTTCTCGCCCAGCAGAAGAATCTGCGGGAGCACAAACATAACTGTAAAAATAGAAAGGATTGTTCCTCTGCCAAGACACTGTCCAATGCCGCACACCGCGCCGTCCGAGGACATCTGTCCGATAAAGATGCCTGCCAGCGCAAGCATGGTGCCCGAGGTGACGATGGTCGGAAAGGCAAAGTTCATCGTCTCTATAATCGCGTCCTTCTTGGACATTTTGTCCTTGATTTCCAGAAATCTGCCTGAAATCACGATCGCGTAGTCAATATTGGCACCCATCTGAATCGAGGACACAATCATCGCACTCAGGAAAAATACATTTTTCTGCTCTATTGCAGGAAATGAAAAGTTTACCCAAATCACGCCCTGAATCACTGCGATCAGAAGCACCGGCATACCTGCCGACATAAAAGTGAACAACAGTACGACCAGCACCGCGAGAATCGAGACCACATTGACCACGGTGTTGTCGCGCTGGAAGGTCTTATATAAGTCATACTGGCTGGTGGACTCCCCGGGAACGAGCACTTCGGACTTCTCATAATACTGTCCCGCGATCTCGTGCATCTCATCGAGAAAGGCAAACGTCTCCTCCCCCTCCTCCGGCAGAGTCAGATAGATCAGCATACGGCTGTACTGTTCGCCCTGAAGCTGGTCGAGCGCAATCTGCATCTTGGTGTGCGCCTCCTCGAGCGTGTCCATCAGATCATCATCGAGCGTGACATAGCCTTCGTCCACCTCATCATACAGGAACATGAACATATCAATGAGCGGCACACTGTAGTTCGAGAAGCCGTTCACGATCTTGGCATAGTTCTCATCATTCACCGCATACGCCATATATAACAGCTCTGCCACCTCATAGTCCAGCTCGAGAAGCTCCGAGAAATCTCTTGCAGTCAGCTTATCCGTCAGCATGTAGCCGTCCATCGCCTCGGTGTTTGCAAGCCCCTGCGAATGGTCTACCTCCGGTCTGGCATCGAGCTCATTGAGAAGTTTTCGCTCCTTCTCATAGCTGCCCGCCGGGACGACGAGCGCGACGAAGTTCTCCGCGCCAAAACTCTCCTCAATCATCTCGTCCACCACCATCGCATCGCTCTGCACAGGTGTCTCAAGCTGTGTGTAGCCATAGACATACGGGCAGTTGGACTGAATGAGATACGCCCCCACCAGCACGACGATAAATAAAGGCGGAATGATAAATCTTGTCTTGTATGCAAATTTTCCCACAAATGGAATATCTGGGATAAAGCTCTTGTGCTTGGTCTTATCCATCGCCTTGCCAAAGAGCATAATAAGCCCCGGCATCAGCAAAAATACACCCAAAAGGCTCAGCAGAATCGCCCGAATCAGACACAGCGCCATATCGCTGCCGATGCCAAACTGCATGAACATCATCGCGATCAAACCGCCCATCGTTGTCAGCGAACTCGAAAAAATCTCTGGAATCGCCTTGCTGAGCGCCACAATATCCGCCTCACGGATACCGAGTGTCTGGTGTTCTTCTTTGTAGCGGTTACAGAAAATAACCGCATAGTCCACAGACAGGGCAAGCTGCAGCACGATGGTAACGGAGTCTGACACGAACGAGATTGTCCCCATCATAAAGTTTGTTCCCTTGGTGATCAATGCCGCCGAGCAGAATGTCAGCAACAGCACCGGCACCTCCGCCCATGTCTGCGATGTCAAGAGCAGCACCGAGACGACCACAATCGCCACCAGCACACTGATCACGGACATCTCCTTTGCAAGCTGCTCTGCCGACGCATCTCCCATCGCGGTAGACACATAGATATCATAGCCGTCCAGCATCGCGCGGACCTCGTCGAGCGCCGCAAGCGCCCTGTCGTCTGTCTCCTCATAGCCAAACGTGATCGAGTACAGCGCCGAGAAGTTGTTGTAATGCTTCTTAGAATTGTCAAAATCCAGCATGATAATGCTGTCAAGCGCCTCGAGCTCCTCATAAATCCGATCGGCCTCCTCATAGGGAATGTTTGTCACCATGACCTTCGCGGTGCCATACGTGATAAACTGCTCCTCCATGCGGTCTAGTCCCCGGCTCGTCTCCGTCGTTTCCGGCAGATATGCCGAGAGTGCGTTCTCCACTGTTGTCCAGTTCATCGAGACCACTGAAAAGATCAGCGCGATGCCAAACAGCAGAAAAAACAAGTTGCGTCTGTCTACGATGAAGGTGGCGACCTTGATCATCAGTCCGCCCTCTTCACCGCTTTTTTTGGGTTGTTCGTCCATTTCCTTTCCTCCTACACAGCAAAAGTGTTTTTTATTATTATGATGAATAGTATAGTACATCTCTGTTGCTTTTTCAAGAATGACTAATGGTCATTTTAAAAATTCATACTCTTTTTAGAATACTTTCATATAAATATCATTGAGTGCGTGCATAAAAAAAGTAACTATTCTTAAATCTGACGAATAGTCACTTTTTATTTTACCATTATTTTATAGATGATTCAAGTAATCTTCCCACGCCCGGTTCACCTTGTCCGGCGCAAGTTTTTGCGTGATCGCACAGGAATTTTCGCGCAGCTTTAGCTCAAATTCGCGGTCCTCGAATATCCGACGGAACGCATCCGCGAGCGCAAAGGCATCTCCCACCGGCACGAGCAGCCCATTGACACCGTTCTCAATCAGCGCTGCCGGTCCGCCGCAGGGACAGTCTGTCGCGATTACCGGGACACCGAGCGCCATCGCCTCCATGACTGAATTGGGCATCCCCTCCGTGTTGGAAGTCAGCGTAAAAATCCTCGCCTTGCCAATGTGCGCTACGATATCCTCCACCGTTCCCGGCAGGGTGATTCTATCAGACAAGCCCTTCTCCGCCACCAGCGACTCCAACTGGGTTCTAAGCTCACCCTCCCCATAGATGACCAGCTTCACCGCCGGATACTCGTCCGCAATCTTGGCAAACGCATGAATCAGCATGGCATGATTCTTGTTGGCATCTAGTCTGCCCGCAGCCACGATGAGCTCCGCCCGCTCTTTTTGAATTTCCCGATCTATAAACTGTGGATTCAGCGGATTGGACAGAATGACACTCTTTTTCCTAACCGCCTTTGGAAAAAACGCGCGCGCCCTGTCGGTCTGGAGCACCACGCCGTCCGCAAAGCGAAAAACAGTCTTTGCGATCAACTGCATCCATTTTCCCTCGTACTCCATCGTGGGCTCACCGCGCACAGAAACGACCGTTTTTGAGGGCAGAAAAGCTGCTGTCGCCACTGCCATCAGATTATTTTTGCCGAGAAAGGACAGAATCACATCCGGCTTGTATGCATTCCAGATATCGCGCAGCGCGCCAAACCGGACAAAAAAGTTTCTGATGCGTCCTCCCTGTAGCATAGACTCGTCCGGCTCTGAGTACACGCGCCGGATTTCGGGCGGAATCCTGTATTCATCTTCTCTCTTATACTGGGTCACTAGGACCACATCATAGTTCCTCTCGCGGAAATATACTGCGAGATTGGCTATGACCCGCTCTGAGCCTCCTTTTTGGAGTGAGCTGATAAACAATGCTATTCTCTTCATATATAACCCCTATACCACTGCTGGAATACAAAGAATGACCATGCAACCTTCGAGTAATTTGCCCCCGAAGCCGGTCCCTGATCGCCAGTTCTCACATATTCACTGATAAAATCATGTACATACTGCGCATGAAAAATTCCCTGTTTTTTCAGATAATCCAGGCTGCACATATCCTGCAATTCCTCCCTGAGCGGTCCCCGCAGCCACGAATCCAGCGGCACGCCAAAGCCGACCTTGGGACGGTTGAGCAGTTCTTTTGGAATATAGTCATAGGCGATATCCTTCAAAATCCGCTTTTTCACGCCGTTTGCATACTTGTACGCGTGGGGCAGGCGGTACGAGTACTCCATGACATTGACATCGAGAATCGGGCATCTCGCCTCGATGGAATACTTCATCGTCGCCCTGTCCACCTTGCACAGAATATCGCCCGGCAGATAGGTCTCCTCGTCCAGCAGCATTCTGCGCGCCTGCCAGTCTGGCTCATGATATCTCGACTCAATGGGATATTTAAACGGTACGCCGCCATCCGGCAGCATTTGATCGATCACCTTAATGTACGTTCTGCCTCCAAGCTGTGTCTTAGTCTGAATGTCGTGATTGCCCGCAACGACCTGAACCTTGAACGGCAGTTTGTCAAACAACCCTGTCTTCCGAAAAGGCGGCATCTGGCATACTCGGTATGTCATGCGCCCCAGCACATCGAGCTTCTGCGCCTGCGCCACATTGTCATAGATATTGTATCCACAGAAAAACTCATCGCCGCCATCCCCGGAAAGCACCACTGTCACATCCTTTGCTGCCAGCCCCGCCACTAACATTGACGGAATCTGTGAGCTGTCCGCAAAAGGCTCATCATAATATTGCGGGATGCTCGCAACCATGTCAAACATCGCGCGCTCGTCTATATAGAGCTCTGTGTGCTGTGTGCCCAGGTGAGCAGCCACCTCCTTTGCATACTTTGCCTCGTTGTAGCGCTCCTCGTTAAAGCCGATGGAATACGTTTTTACCGGCTCGCTGCTCACCTCCTGCGCGATCGCCGTGACGAGTGAGGAATCATAGCCGCCGCTCAAAAAGGCGCCCACTGGCACATCGGCGATCAGACGCTTGCTGACCGCATCCTTTAAGATGGCTTTTAGCTCCTCCTTCGCCTCCTGATAGGAACCGACAGCCTGCTGTTTCTTGGCATGATACACCTTGGCGATATCCCAATATTTGTGTTTGGACAGCTTCCCGCTGCGAAACCGCATCATCTGACCGGGCTCCACCTTATAGACATGCTCAAACACTGCGTCCGGCTCATTGATGCACTGCTGGTACAGAAACCGCTTGAGCACATCCCTTCTTATTTTCTTCGGAAACCCAGGACATGCCATGATCGGTTTAAGCTCTGACGCAAATACAAGATTATCCCCATCCTGCCAATAATACAGTGGCTTCTTGCCAATCCTGTCGCGCGCCAAATACAGTTCCCCTTTCTCCCGATCATAGAGCGCGATCGCAAACATTCCCTGAAAGCGTTCCACACACGAGATGCCCCATTTCAGGTACGCCGCCAGTATCACCTCCGTGTCACACTGGGACTTGAACGGATACGCTGATAACTCCTTGCGCAGCTCGAGAAAGTTGTAAATCTCGCCGTTGTAGGCAATCACCAGCCTGTCATCACTTGAGTGCATGGGCTGGTGTCCCAGCACTGACAAATCCAAGATCGACAGCCTGCGCTGTGCCAGACCGACGCTGTATCCATCTCTGCCCGCAAAGATCTCCTCGCCGCTGTCATTGGGTCCCCTGTGGCGCATGGTATCATTCATCTGCCTTAACTGTTCCAGCGAAATCTGCTGGCGTGAAACAAAACCACATATACCGCACATCTTACACACCTCCCATTATCTAAAACTTTTTTTATAACTTTTTTCTATAACTTTTTTCCATAATCTCTTCTATATAACTGCGCCACTCCTCGAAGATCACCTCCGCGGAGGCGCTCTCGCCGATTTTTGCCGCGCTGCGCCCAAGCTTTTGTGCAAACTCCGGGTGTTCGATTAGCCTGTTGACCGCCTCCGCGAGCGCCTGCTCATCGCCGACGGGCACCAGCAGGCCATTCACCTCCGGCGTGATCACCATGCGCGGGCCGCCCGGCGGGCAGTCTGTCGAGACGACAGGCAGACCGAGCGCCATCGCTTCGAGAATCACATTCGGCATGCCTTCATAGTCTGATGAAAATGCTGCGAGCGCCGCACAGCGCATCTCCTTCTCCAAGGTGCTGCTGCTCCCCATCAGGCGGATATACGGCCACGCCTCGAGCCTGCCAATCAACTCCTCTAGCTTCTGCTTCGTGCCGTCATACGAATCAGGTCCATAGATTTTGAGCACATAATCCGGGTGCTTTTGATGTACCAGCGCAAACGCCCGTATGAGCATACACTGGTTCTTGAAATCCACTAACCTGCCGGAGTGCACCACCACCTTCTCTCTCTGCGCTGGTATCTCATTGCCGATAAAGCGGTCACTGATCGGGTTTAAAATAATCCTTGAGTTGCTGCGCACATAAGCTGGAAAGAAATCGCGCTGCTCCGGCGTCTGGAACACACAGCCCGCCGCCCTTCGAAACAGGAGGGCGATCTGTATCTTGTCCGACAAAAAATCATAGTAACCAATCGGATTAATACGTACTGAGATGAGCACAGGAAGTTTCATGCCCGCCGTCGCCGTGAGCGCACGGTAATTTGCCTTGCGCGCAAAGGCAATGACTAAATCCGGCTGGACTTTCTCCAAAAAGCGTCTCAGGTTCAGAATGCGGTCCGCAAAACGGCGGAGCCGGTTATGCTTCTCCTGCTGCACATTCAGGCCGACATGCACGCGGCGGACGCGCGGGTCTGTCTCGTACTCGTCCTCGCCCGTCCACTCTGTCGCGATATACACCTCATAGCCATGCGCCGCAAACTGGCCAGAAAGGGTTGTCACCACGCGCTCAGCGCCGCCGCGCTCTAAACAGTTTAAATGAAAAACGATTTTTTTCATAGCACACTTCATACAACACTTCCTTTTTTCGATGTTCTCTGTTCCCAAAGCTGCAAGAGCATAATCCCCCACGCCTGATAAAACAGCCCAGTATTATAGAGCATATACCGCATCTGGCAGTAAATCGTGAGTGACGTAAAGCAGACATTCACCGCGATTGACAACAGTACCAAGAACGCAAACCACACCGCATGGCGCGCCGACTGTCCTGCACCGCCGCCCGCGCGCCGCGCAAGCCAGACCAGCGCGGCGATCGTTGCCGCATAGCATACATACAAGAATAGCGCTGCCCAGTTGAGTATCCTGTGCACCTTGAGCACCGTCGTGACAAGCCCATGAATCACATTACAGCCAAACAGCCCAAGCAGTCTGGGAATGGACGGCACCAGCAGCTCGCGCATCAATGTCCCTGCAATCAGGTTATAACTCTCCTCGCGGTCTGCGTCCGCAATGCCCTGCGCGTCCTGCGCTTCGCGGATAACAGGCATCACGATATCAAATTTGATTCTGTCGTAGGCGGTGCTGTAATGGTCCACAACCGCCTGCCAGCCCTTCTGGGCGTAGGCTGTATTGTACTCTTTGGCGTCTGCCCGCTGCATGATTTCCAGAAAAACTGCCTTGTTGTGCTCCTCTTGAATATACGAAACCATATCCTTGTCTGCCAGATAAAGCTCTGTCCCAAGGATAAAGCTCGAGTCTCCCGTGTGCGGTGCAAACGTTCCCCGCATCATCAGATTATAGCTGCAATCAATGAGCTTTGTCCCCGCAAACCCCACAAGGCAGACCACAAGCGCACAGATGCCTGCGCGTACCCAGCCTTTGCTTCTCCAAAAGGCAAAGAGCATCACCAGGGCGGCGCTGATGACGTACATTTGGAAGATATCCACCAGGAAGATGGAGAGGGCCGCCGAGGAGGTGGAGGCAAACACCGCCCCCAGATGACAGCGCCCGCCACGCTGCGCAGCCTGTCCTTTTTTTCACTATGATACAAGATTCCTAACAGGCACAAGAAGTAGAAAATCCACAGGGAATAGCTTAACCCCTCAGTCTCAATGCTGTTGAAATAGCTGTACCTGCGCTGGGCGACAAAGCGGTTTAACAGCGTGATGCCGTACTGGACAGCCAGCACCCCCGCACTGCCAAGCCAGTTTAATTCAAAGAACCTCGTAAGCTGCACTGTCACAGCACATGCTGCCAGCGCCGCCACCATGCACTGCACCACCACGGCGGCATGCAGCGAAAGTTCAGCGCCAAAAACGGTCCGAAACAGCCACAAATACAGGCAGTACCCCGGTTCCCGGTCACTCTGCATATGAATATATGACGGTGCATCTTCCGTCAGAATAATGCCGTCAAGCAGATACCAGACCAGATAAAAAGCCAGACTGACCAGAAACAATATGAAAATTTTGATAAGTTTCTTTTGCTGTTTCAAGATAAATCCTCCTGAATCAAGTCCCGTACTGCGCGCAGATACCGTTCCATGCCAAACGCCTCCGCCCGCGCCCGAGATGCCGCCTGATAGCGCTGGCAGACCGCCTCGTCGGTAAACAAGGTAATAAGCAATTCCGCAAAGTCTCTCTCCTCCGCGGTAACGGTCTCCGCCCGCAAGTCCTTCTCGCCGGAAAACACTCCGGTCAGAATGCCGTAATCTGCAAAATATGTCTGGTGCCTGTCCCGGCAGTCCTCATACGCCTCATGCAAAATCTCAGCTGGTCCCGTGAGACAGTTGACGCTCACGCAGGGAAGCCCGACCGCCATCGCTTCTATTAAAGCGTTGGGAAACCCCTCGCTCTGCGAGGTCAGCGCATACGCATCCGCCTTCCTAAGCAGCGCAAAAGGATTGGACTGCACACCGGTAAACAAGACTGCCTCCTCCATGCCAAGCTCGCCGGCAAGTTTCCTGTACGCCTCATAGCGCCCCTCCCCGATAATCATGAGCCTCAGATTGAGTTCCGGCATCTTGTTCCGCACCAGTGCCGCCGCCTTGATCAGATGCCAGAAGCCCTTCACATCATGCTCTCTGCCCATAGATGCCACAATTTTGCCCGGCTGTGCAAAAAAAGCATCAAATTCCGGCGCTGTGCTGCATTGCGACAGCGCTCTGATTTCCTGAATGTCACAGGGATTGTACACCGCCGCCGAGCGCTTAGGGTGAAACTGCTGGTTTATCTGCGCCTCCATCACGCGGGTGCAGCTAACCACCCGGTCAGCCAGTGCACACACAAGCTTCATGGAAGCCCTGCTGCTCAGCGCGCCGTATCCCCGCACGCCCACCCAAGTAATGTCTTTTTGCTTGGACAGCACATTGACCAGATTTGCCGTCGGCCCAAAGCTGTAGCTTAGCTGTGTGCGCAGCCTTTTTTTTAAATGGCGCACGCGCCGCACGCGCTTTACGACATTGACAGCTTTGCCCAGCCTGCCCTGCACTGCGCCCAGATGAAGGTCGGTCATTACCACGCCCGACACGTCATAGATCATGCCCGCTGTGTTAAACACAACCAGATGGACGTCATACAGCTCATTTAAGAGACGCGCCGTCGCCGCACAGACGCGCTCAAGCCCGCCTTGGTCCAGCATAGGGACGATGAGCATAATTCGTTTTTTCGTGTTTTTGCTTGTTTTATCCAATTTAATTCACTCTTTTTAGCAGCTTCATCGCTGTCACCGCAAGTTTTCCTGACAGCGTATTGCCTGCAAACACATTATAATAAGTAATTTTATCCCCGCCGAACTTCAGTTTGAACTCATCAATACCATTTGGATTGTCAAAATCCGAGATGCCGCCCCAGTCGTAACGAATCAGTCCCTTTTTTTTGAAATACAAGATATCCTCCCAGTGCAGCCGCTTGTTGGCACGCCCGATCATGGACTGGTCCGCGCTCTCCTCGCGAAAACAGGACGCAGAATGCAAAAGCCTAGCATCGGTGGCATCACAGATATAAGAATGAAAGACGAGCATCTCCCCCTCATGCCACACAGCGGAGAACAGTATGCCGTCCGCCTCCAGATACTTCTGTACCGCAGACACATTGAGTTTGGTATCCGAACCCTTGGACTGGTACATCCGCTCGTAGATCTTTGCGAAAGTGTCCATCAGCTCCGGCGACTGCGCTATGTCCGCTTTGGTATAAAACCGAATTTCAAGCTGGTCCTTCTCACTTCTGCGGAACTGATACCGCACTGCTTTGTTGACCGCCGCAAGCATCTCCTCCTCCGGTCTGGTAATGTCATTCATACAGGTATGATATTCCTGCCAGCCGCAAAAACGCCCCTTCGTCTGCTCAAACGGCACGCCGTGCACAAACAGAATATCCGCCCGCCTCCTCTGCCGCAGCAGTTCCGATACAGAGACCGCCCCCGGATACCAGATTTGATTCACCTTTAACGATAATTTCTGTAAAAATTTTTTCTGATAACAAACATCTATCACGCTCTTTCACCTGCCTTTTTGTCAAATCATATGCACTGTGTCACATGGCCCGGCGGATTCTTGCCGCTGGCATAAAACGCCGCCATCGCCGCCGCCTGCTGCCGCACGTCAAATCCTTTGTCTATAAATATCTGCCTGATTGCCTCGCTGTGCCCGTCTCTTTGCAGTGCCTTCTTGGCATTGCGCATAATCTCGCACGCCCAGTTTACAGGCGGCTCCTCGATGCTCTTGTACACCGCAAGCTCCGTGAGCGCCGCCTCCCGCGTCACCCGGTCGGAGACAAGGCACTGTAGCCCTGCCGCCTGCGCTTCCGCCACGCTGCCCGGCAGTCCCTCAAACGTAGATGGAAAGACAAAATAGTCAAACGCCTGATAATACCGCTCTACATCAAAGCGGTTTCCCAGAAACAGCACCTTGCCCGACAGCCCTAATGCCTCTGCTTTTTCACGGATAACGCGCTCCAGCTCACCCTTGCCAATCAGCACCAGCGCCGCATCGTCGCGCAGCTTGCACAGCTCTGCAAAAATATCTATCAAATACGCATGATTTTTCATAAAGCCGAATCTGCCCACATGCCCGAGCACAAACTTATCGGAAAGTCCCAGCTCACTGCGCACCTGACTGCGCACGGACGCATCGAACAAAAAACGCTGGGTATCTATTGCGTTAGGTATCGTCCATACGTTTCCCTGCTGCACCCACGCCCTGCCATAGACTGCCTCGCCCGCCTCCGCAGAGCAGGTAAAACAGTAGTCTGCCCTGTATTTTAACGGTGCGCGGACAAGCTTTGTCACCGTTCCCTTGACGCCTCTGTCCACGCCGGCACTCCGCGCGTGGGCGATTGTCACGGGAATGCCCGCCTTCTTGGCAATCGGCAGATAGATCGCCGCGGTGCTTGTCATGTGCCCCTGCACTGCCGCAAACGCATGATTCTCCTGAAAAAACCGCAAAAGCGCCCTCTTGTATGACAGCAGATTCAGTCCCCGGAAGCGCGGCACGCTGTAAATGCTGCCGCCCAGACTGCGGATTTCCTGATCGTACTGTCCCTCCTGATCTGTGTGCACGAGGAAATCAAACTGTACTTTGGTCTTATCTAACGCCCGGTAAAGCTCCATCACCCTGCTCTCCGCGCCGCCTAGATTTGTCGTGCCGAGCACATTTAACACCCTCACTGGATTTGTCTGCATCATATCTGTTTTCCTTTTTCCTCTTTGAGCTTTTTTTAGCCGTTTACCGCCCTTTTTTTCAGACTGACGAGCACAAACTTGGCAAGTGCAAGCCCGTACTCCCTCCAATGTCCAAACACACTGCGCCTTTCGGGTTCCACCCTGAGCAGTTCCTGATAAGAAACCAGCCTGTCCCGGCAATCTGCAAAAAGCTGCTCATACCGCTCAAAATCCTTGTCGCTCATCGTGTTCGCGTGGACGACAAATGTCGTATAGCCTTGTTTGTCCTTCTTTTTGAGAACACTTCCCTGCCGTAAGGAAATCGGATAAAAGGTCATGCCCCACCTAAGATACGGCCTGTCCCCAAAACCGTCTGTCATTCTGCGAAATCCCAGTTTTTTCAGCGCTTTGATGGTATTCCGGTCAAAGGAGTGCGCCGGCGCCATAAAGAAATCCGTGTCGATGCCATGCGCCGCCAGTATTTTTTTGCCTTCTTTTAAGGAGGCGTACTGTTGTTCGTAGCTTCTTCCGGCAAACTCGGAAAGGCGGTTCAGCGGAAAGCACCCCATCTTTTTGGTGTGATACACATGCGTCACACCGTGCTGCGCAATCGTCCAGCCCTCGTCCTCTAGTGTTTTCAGATAGTCCCAGAACGCCACCGGGGCAGTCTTTGGCGCGTCGATGTGAAGCATTTCATCCTGACAGGACGGCACGACCCCTATAAGCGGCTGAACCTGATACAGATCGCAAAGCCCCTTGAACCGCATAAACTTCGCCCAATCCATATCAGGTGTGACATCATCCATCCGTATACTAATCTTCATGTTATAAATTTTCCTTGTACCAGTCAATCGCAAGCGCGATACCCTGCTCAAAGTCATATTCGGGATTGTATCCCAGCAACGCCTTTGCCTTGGAAATATCTGCGTTTGAATGCTTGATATCGCCCGCGCGGTCTGGTCCGAAATGCGGCTCTACCTGCTTGCCGAGCGCCTTGCACAGATCATAATAAATGTCAATCAAATACTCCCGCCCGCCGTAAGCGATGTTGAACGCCTGTCCTGCCGCGTCGCTGGGCGCCAGACACGCCTTGAAATTCGCCTCGATGACATTGTCAATATACGTGAAATCTCTCGACTGCTTTCCGTCGCCGTTGATCGTCGGCACTTCACCGTCGAGCAGTTGTTTGATAAACTTGGGCAGCACTGCCGCATAAGCGCCGTTTGGGTCCTGTCTGCGCCCAAAGACGTTAAAATAGCGAAGCCCGTAGGTGTCGAGATGATAGAGCGACTTGTACAATTTGCCATACTCCTCATTGGTGCGCTTGGTCAGTGCGTAGGGAGACAGCAGATTGCCCTCCTGCCCTTCTTTCTTGGGCAGCACGGGATGATCGCCATAGACAGACGAGCTGGACGCATAGACAAATTTTTTGACGCCGTTTTGCCTAGCCGCCTCCATCATATTCAGCGTTCCCATAATATTGTTCTGCTCATAAAAAAGCGGCATCTCAATACTGCGCGGCACAGAGCCCCACGCCGCCTGATGCATCACATAATGGACACCCTCGCACGCTTTCATGCAGGTGTCCAAATCCTTGATATCCCCTTTGATAAACGTATAGTTTGGCCTGTCCATGAACATTTTGACATTCTCCTCCCTGCCCGTGGAGAGATCGTCAAGCGCCCGCACCTGATAGCCTAAATCTGTCAGCGCCTCGCACAGATTCGAACCGATAAACCCGGCCGCACCCGTCACCAGAAATACGCTGTCCTTCTCAAACTTTAACTCTTTATATCCCATGTTCTTCCCTACGCCTTTCCTAATTATAAAGTCTTTTTGCGTTTTCCCATATGAAACGAAATCCTTCTCAGTCAGCGTCTCTGACTGGCCTAGAAGCATGTTTCACGCAAAGTTCTCTCAGTTCTAAAAATCCCGCCATGTAAAACAGCGGCAGATTGTAGATCATATATCTTGAGATACACTGTATCATCAGCGCTGTCGCACAGACATTGCCCGCAATGGTCAGCAGCACCACCGCCATAAAGGACGCCGCCATGCTCCGCGGCGATCTGCGCCACAAAACAAACGTCAGTGCGATTGCCGCCGCATAGACCAGCACGGCATACCACACCAGCACAGGCTGCTCATACGCCACTGTCCTGACAAACCCCAGCGCTGCCACACTGAAATAATTCAGTATGTATCTGCCAAGCACCTGCGGCATAAGCTGTGCGGAGAGCTCACCGGCAATCTCGTCAATCGCAATCATCAGTTCTTGATAGCGGTCTGCATAAATGTTCTGTGTCTCGCCCGCATACCGCTTTGCCGGCTCTGCAAAATAGATAAAGTTCAAATCATCATGGCACTGCTCATGATGCGCTGCCCTGCCCAGAATGCCGGAAGGCGCATACTTATAATTCATCTGGTCTGCGTCCGCGCTGTCATACATCTCATAAAAGAGCGACCTGAGCGCCTCCTGCGCAATCGCCTCGCCGTCCTCCCGGTCTGCCACATACAGGACATTGGCAAACGACATGGCTGTGCCCGACGCTGTATCCACAAACAATCCCTGCTCGCAGTAGTTATAGACATGAATCACAAGGCTTCTGGCTGTAAACGCGATGACAAACATCGCTAAAACAGCAGCCAGCCCCTGTCTGCCTATATTTTCTGCCAAGACAAAGGTGTTCCCGCGCTCGCCCGTCTCCTCGGTTGCCTGCACGCCGCGAAGCACCGCCAAGACAAACATCACCAGAAACCACACCACAAACAGCACCATCATCTGACCGCGGATTAACGACAGGAAAAAGAACAGCAATAGCGCTTGGATACTTTCCCTGCCTGCCGGCCTGCCAGACCACATCGCACGCAGCAGCTGGATAAAGGCAAGCGGGTACAGTGAAAATAAAATCCCCTCGGTCATCAAGGCGTTGGTGAGCACCAGATGCGTGCTCGAAAACAGCGGCGTCATGATGTGCGGCACAAGCAGAATCCCTGTAAACAAGAAAGACACTAAAAACCCCAGCCCAAAACGCCTGCGCACAAACACCAACACTGCCGTGTTTGCCGCCGCTGCTATCAGATTCTGCAATGCAATCAAAAGCCAGAAGTGCCGCTTGGGAGAGATCGCGCGCAAAAACTGTATCAGCAGCGCATAGCCCGGCTCGCGCATAATCATCTGGTTTTCGTGCTGAAAAGTATCCCCTGTGTAGACAGGCTCGCCCGTAAACAGCAAATACGCAAAAAATACCGCAAAGACTGCACCAAACAGTAAGTTCTGTAATTGAACGTTTCCTTTCTTCAAGATCATAATCTCCAATAAATATAGCCTGCGTCAGTATACGCCTTTTTATCCAAAATCCCCTTCAAATCCGTCAGCACTTTCGCCTTCCCGCGGTCTGCATACAGCGCATCTATGTCCGCCATCTCAAGAGAACGGTAGGACTCATGCGCAACTGCCAGAATGACTGCATCGCAGTCCTTGATGGACTTCATCGGCGTAAATTCGATGCCATACAAACGTTTTGCCTCGTCGGCGTCCGCATTGTCGTCTGTCACCTGCGCCGTGATGCCGTACTCCTTTAGTTCATTATAAATGTCAATAATCTTTGTGTTTCTGGTGTCAGGGCAGTTCTCCTTGAAGGTAAAACCTAGAATTGCCACCTTGGCGCTCTTGACTGGAATATCTGCCTTGATCAGATTCTTGACAAGCGTCTCCGCCACATATTTTCCCATATCGTCATTGATGCGGCGCCCTGACAGGATAATCTGGGAGTGATACCCAAGCTGCTCTGCCTTGTAGGTCAGATAATACGGGTCCACGCCGATACAGTGCCCGCCGACAAGCCCCGGCTGGAAATTCAGGAAATTCCATTTCGTCCCCGCCGCCTCTAACACGGACTTGGTGTCAATCCCCATTTTATTAAAAATAATAGACAGCTCATTCATGAAGGCGATATTGATATCGCGCTGGCTGTTCTCAATGACTTTTGCCGCCTCCGCGACCTTAATCGACGCCGCGCGGTACACGCCTGCCTCCACCACCAGCTCATACACATGGGCGATCTCCTCGAGCGTCTCCTCGTCCATGCCGGACACAATCTTTGTGATGGTCTCCAAGCGGTGCACCTTATCGCCCGGATTGATGCGCTCTGGCGAGTAGCCGATCTTGAAATCCACACCGCACTTCAAGCCGGATTCTTTCTCAAGAATCGGCACGCAGATATCCTCTGTGACACCGGGATAGACTGTAGACTCAAACACGACAATCGAGCCCTTTGTAAGATTCTGCCCCAAAATGCGGCTTGCGCCCTCCACAGGCGTCAAGTCCGGCGTGTGATCGTCGTTAACCGGCGTCGGCACTGCCACAATATGAAACTTTGCTTCGCGCAGCATGGAGGGGTCTGCTGTAAACGCGACCTTTGTCGCCTTGATCACCTCGTCGCCCACCTCGTTTGTGGGGTCTACCCCCGACTTATAAAGCTCAATCTTTGCAGTGTTCAGATCAAAGCCCACCACTTTTATTTTTTTTGCAAAAGCGACAGCGATCGGCATACCTACATAGCCAAGACCCACTAACGACAGCTTTTCTTTTCCACTTACAATCTCCTCATATAAGCTCATTGTCCGTTTTCTCCTTTTTATTCCTTTTAATATTAAAATACTTTACTTATTTATCAAGGGCTGAATTTCGTCCATGTACGCCTGCACCACCTGCCTGCGGTCGAACTCCTGTTCCATTTTCGTGCGCGCATTCTTTCCCATCTGTGCGCGCTCCGCATAAGACAGCGCCATAAACCGCCGCAGCGCCTGTAATAGTGCCTCCCGGTCGCGCGGCGCAAAGCCAAATCCTGTGACGCCGTCCTCGAAGCCCTCCTCGCAGCCGGGAATCTGTGACGCCAGCACAGGCCGTCCGCTCGCAGACGCCTCCAAGATCACATTGGACATTCCCTCGTGGTAGCTTGGCATCAGCACGGCGCAAGCCCTTTGGTAAAAGGGTGCAATATCCTTCTGATACGATACATGCTTCACAATTTTTCGTTTTTCATACGCCTCGATGCGCGCCTTGTAATCATCTTCATAGCTGCCCACCAGCTCAAACATCACTTCCGGATATTCCTCGTGAAGCTTCTCTGCCGCGTAGAGCAGCTCATCAATGCCCTTCTCCCGCATCAGCCTGCCCACATATAAGAACACCATATCTGACGCCTCCGCGGGGTATTCCTTGCAGGCGTGCCTGTCAAGATTGACCCCTGAGCCGGGCACAAGCCTTGTCTTTTTCCCGCAGATGCCAAACTGTGCAAAAATGTCCTGATTGGTCTTATTCTGAAAAAAGATACAGCGTGCCTTTTTTAGTGCGCTCCGATATAAAAACACGACAAGCTTTAGCACCAGCCCCCCGTTCTCAAAGGCAGATCCAAGCCCGGTTATATTGGCAAGATAGGGTATCCGCAAAAGCCGGCAGCACAGATTTCCATAAATATTTGGTTTAATCGTGTACGTGAGGACCACATCGGGCTTCACCTGCCGCATCAGACGAAAATAACCCGCAAACAGCCGCAGATCACGCACCGGATTCATGCCGCGCCTGTCGATGGGCGTGTGGAACACCCTACAGCCCTCGCGCGCAAGCTCCGGTGCCTGCTCCTCGTCGGGGAGGCTGACATAGACCTCATTTTTTTGTAAAAGTGCAAGCACCAGTTCATTGCGAAAATCATATAATCCGCTCGCAGAATTGGCAAGAATCAATATTTTTCCCATATTCCTTGTTTCCTTTGCCTTATGGCTGCCTTCAACAGCCGCCTGACGCTTCCTCTTTGTAGACGGTTGTCAGCATGATTTCGTTGTACTTCATCATCACTTTATCCACCGCATAGCCCCCAATCTGTACGGGATTCTCAATGCCCATCAGATTGTTCCGTATCAGTGCCATATGGTCTGCCCCGCAGGCATATGCATGGGGGTAGCCGCCGCCAAACCGCGGATTGACCTCCGAAATATAATAGACGCCGTCCTTTTCAAAGAGATCCATGTCAATCTGTCCTGCAAATCCGCTCTCCTCTGCAAACTTTGTGATGAACGCAAAGAGTTTTTCATCTATAAACGAGACTGCCTTGTCCGTCTCCCCTGCGCGCATCACCAGCTTTTTCTTCGTAAAGATAGAAACCACCTTTTTACAGATCAGATCAATATAGACATCGGCGCCAATCTCCTGCCCTGTCATATACTCCTGTATGATCATCTGCTCACCATGCGCAAACAAAAACGCCACGGTCTCCATGTCGTCCGCCTTGGCAATCTGAATGCTCGCGCTGCCCTTCATCGGCTTCACAAACACTGGAAACTGCACTTCTCCGCGCTCAAGCGCAGCACGAAACGCCTCCATCGTACAGTAGGTTTTCGCGCAGGGGTAGCCGTGCGCCTCCATCCAGCCAAACAATTCCCATTTGTTCAGTGTGCGCTCACACAATTCGTAGTCCGAACCGATGATCTGGACGCCCAGCGCTCGAAACTGTGCCTCATGCGCCGCAATCAGGGACAGCTCTGGGTCAATGAGCGAGAGCACGCCTGTGATTGCTTCTTTTTTACAAATCTCATAGAGAACCTCGAGATAATCCGGTGCCGTAATCCTCGGAACAATATAGTGGGCATCCGCCTCGTAGAGCGCGGGGGCGTAGGGGCTACAGTCGGTGCAGACAATGCGCCCTTGCTCCGCAAAAGCCGTTTTAAAATACTGAACCACTTTGTCTCTTGTCCCACAGCTTAATATTAACAGATTCATGGCAAAATGCGATCCTTTCTATATATAATAATTTATAATCAATACTTATTACACTATAAAACCAGCTTGTCAAAAAACAACGGCGTGCCTCCTGTGTGCAGAAACAGTATTTTCCTGCCGCAGATTTCTTTTTCCCCAAGATACTGCAACATGCCCCAGAATGCCTTGCCGACATATGTCGTGTCCATCGGGATTCCCTCCTCGGACATCATCTTGCCGGTAACGTCCAGCAGCTCCTGCGTGTACTTGCCATACCCGCCGCACCGGTAGGAATCGTCAAAAACCAGTGCCTCGTCCCGGTAAAGTCTCTCATACGCCGCGCCCAGATACGCCTCGATACTCTCCCGCACGACCTCCCGCCCGCGGTCCTTCTCCCGTGCAATGCTGATGCCGACAATCCTGCGCGCTTCGTCCTTTGCAAGAAGCTGCCCGCAGACAAGCCCCGCCTGCGTCGCCCCCGTTCCTGAAGCGTGAAAAATATAGTCAAAACGGACTCCCATCTGCGTCTCCTGCGCACAGATTTCATCATACGCCCTGACATAGCTGTGCGTGCCGGGGTTGCCATGCCCTCCGCCAGTGATAAAATAAGGCTTTTTCCCTTCTTTGACAAAGCGCGCTTTCCTGTTTTCAATCGTCTGTTCGACCTCGTTTACAGGGCAGGTCTCAATGGAGGCGCCAAACTGCGACACCATTCTAGTATTATATAAAATTTCGCGGTTCTCCTCCGGCGAAATGACATGGCACTGCAATCCCATCGCCGCCGCCATATTGGCAATGATCCGGCAGTGGTTTGAGCTGTTGCTGCCGTAGGTCATGACCACGTCCGCGCCGCTCTCTTTGATTTCTTTATAAAATTCCGCCGCTTTGCGCACCTTGTTTCCGCCAAAGCTAAACGGCAGCAGGTCATCGCGCTTTATCCAGAACTGATTCTGCCCGCACGCCATTGATAGCGGTGCGATTGGCGTTACGGGGAGCGGCTGCTCAAATAGTGCCAGTTGCTTCATTGCATGTCTCCTTTTTTCCTGTACTCGTCAAAATCTGCGACCACCTGATCGGCGCCGGACAGCGTTCCAGAGCGCTTTACCACCTTTGCGGCTGTCAGAAATACGATTTTTAAGTCCATGCCAAAGGTGAGATGGTCCACATATTCCAGATCATAGGCAAAGCGCGCCTCCCAGCCCAGCGCATTTCTGCCGTTCACCTGTGCCAGTCCGGTAAGACCCGGCCGCACATCATGCCGGTGCATCTCCTCATCCGTATACCAGGGCAGATAGCGCACCAGCAGGGGGCGGGGTCCAATAATGCTCATATCCCCTTTTAAAATATTCAGCAGTTCCGGCAGTTCATCCAGACTGGTGGAACGCAGCAGCCTGCCAAATTTCGTAAGCCGCTTCTCATCCGGAAGAAGCTCACCCTTTTCATCCCTCTTATCTGTCATCGTGCGAAACTTACACAATGTGAAAATCTTCCCTTGCCTCCCCGGCCGTTCCTGTTTAAAGAAAATGGGGCTTCCCAGTTTCACCCGCACCAGAATGCAGAGTACAAGCAGGATCGGGCTGAGCACAATCAGTGCACACAGCGATAACAGAAAGTCCAGGCACCGCTTTATATAGTTTTTGTACATATATACCCCCATTCCTGCTCAGCCTGAGAATCTGGTATCCCGGTACAGAGCATAGAAATCCGTCTCCATATTATCCGCATACTTCGCATAAAATGCCCGGGCATCATCCAACGCCCTGTTATAAACCCTGTCTCCCAGAATCTCCTGGAAAAAATCCAGCACGCTGCCGGTTCCGATAATCCCCAGCTCCAGGTCATACTCCTCTTTAAAGAAATGCGCGATCTCGTCACATACCTGACGTTTCTCCTTCTCGTCAAACAACTCCATACCTATCTCTCCTGCGCCGCAAAGCAGCCTCTTATCGTCCTGATGATCAGTTCCATATCCTCCGGCGTATTCTTCACATCACTGGGCAGGCACAGACCTCTGGCAAACACTTCTTCTCCCACACTTCTTCCGTCCTCATAGTGCGGCACGAAATCACAGGCCGCAAACACCGGCTGCAGATGCATCGGTTTCCAGATCGGCCTTGACTCTATATTCTCCGCCTCCAGTGCATCCATGATCCTGTCGGGCGTTACACTGCATCCCCCGGCGATCACCATACCCGAAAGCCAGCAGTTGGCGTCCCCGTCCGGGTTCATGGGATTCATCATGATTTCCGGCAGATCCGCAAACGCCTCCTGATATTGTCTGTAGATTTCTTTCTTCTTCGCTATATGCTCCTCCAGGTG
>OFGG01000416.1_pt1 | contig 37481 bp, 30 predicted proteins | sample 1521701 | NCBI WGS metagenome assembly OFGG01 (sample SAMEA3504081, study PRJEB24116) | mouse gut metagenome | biome: mouse gut; feature: mouse-associated habitat; material: faeces | place: Denmark | collected 2011
CATGTCATATTTCCGTTGTTCTTTTGCCATTTTAGTTGCCTCCTTATTTCTCTTTTATTATACATCAATTCCTTGCGTTTGAGGTGTCAACTAAAATGATACAACATCAGCCGAGTTGTACGCCAACCCTGTTTACAACTTATTTTACAACTTTTGCAGGACGTAATATGCGGATATTAGCTGGAAAATGCAAAGATACAGTTTTTGGCTGATATCCGCAATTCCTTGAAATACAAGGAAAAACCAAGCTATAAGGAGAAATGCAAAGATGATAAAAATACTCTTTATCTGTCACGGCAGTGTCTTGAAGAATCTCGGAAAAGCCCATAAAGTCAATGATTGTACGGCTCAATGGGGTGCTTACTACACCACTACTACACCATTTTTGAAAGAGCCTTGAAATGACATGAAAAAATAAAAATGAGATAAGTTTTTCATTATTGTAGAACTTTGAAAGATGTTTTGTTATGATATGAATTGGGTAGACGGTTTCTACCCAATTCAATTTGGAGGATATTTTATGGAAAATATCAAGAAGAAAGATTTTTTTGACAGAGTATTAGAAGTTCTTAAAAATGCCAGAAAGCAAGCAAAATTAGCACTAAATATTTCTATGGTCTATTCCTATTATGAAGTAGGAAGAATAATTTTAGAAGAAGAGCAAAGTGGGGAGAAGCGTGCTGAATATGGAAAAGCGATTCTTAAAGAATTATCAAAACGATTGACCGAAAGTTTGGGAAAGGGATTTTCCGTAGAAAATCTGAAACTGATGCGTAGATTCTATATGGTGTATTCTCAAGATCAGATTGGGCAGAAAGTGTCTACCCAATTTGAAAACCTGCCAGCAACAAGAGAAGGAAGGAAATTTTTTTTAAGTTTTTCGCATTATGTATTACTTATGCGTATTCCTAATGTAGACGAACGGCATTTTTATGAAATTGAAGCAGTTCGTAACGGATGGAGCGTAAAAGAGCTGGGAAGACAATATGACAGTGCATTATATGAACGGTTAGCATTGAGCAGGGATAAAGAGGGGATAGAACGGTTATCGGCAGAAGGACAAATAATTGAGAAACCAGAAGATTTATTGAAGGACCCGTATGTATTGGAGTTTACAGGTTTTCCAGAACTGGCAAAATATTCAGAAACAGATTTGGAAACTAAGATAATTGATCATTTACAGGAATTTCTGCTGGAATTAGGACGAGGATTTACTTTTGTTGGAAGACAAGTCAGATTCACCTTTGAAGATGAGCATTATAGAGTAGATTTGGTATTTTTCAATCGTCTGCTGCGTTGCTTCGTGCTCTTTGACTTAAAGATTGGTCGATTAAAGCATCAGGATATAGGACAAATGCAGATGTATGTGAACTATTATGACCGTAAGGTAAAATTAGAAGATGAAAATCCGACTATAGGTATTTTGTTGTGTAAAAATAGGAATGATGCTGTAGTAGAGATGACTTTGCCAGAGGATAATAGTCAGATATTTGCGAGCAAATATCTGACTGTTCTTCCTAGTAAAGAGGAACTGAAAAGGTTGATGGAAAGTGAAGAATAGTCGATTAACATAGTAGGAGGAAATTATGAAGGCAATATCAATATTTAATAATAAAGGTGGGGTGGGAAAAACTACCGTATTATGCAACTTAGCGGCTTATTTTCAAATATGTTTAGGAAAAAAAGTATTGGTAATAGATGGAGATCCTCAGTGTAATACAACAACATATGTACTTGATGAAGAACAATTTATGAATGTATACTATGAACCTACAGAATTTACGATTGCAGATGTAATTCCTCCCTTAGAAGACGGGCTAGGATATGTTCCTCAGTTTAATGCAATACAATCTACTTATTTTAGGTTTGATTTAATTCCAGGCAATCCAAAATTTGCATCATGCGAAGACTTTTTGGCTAGTGAATGGAAAGATGTAAAATCAAGTGACTTGCGTGGGATTAAATCTACAATGCTTTTTGTTCATTTTTTGACATTGTGTTCAAAATATGATTATGTTTTCTTTGACATGGGACCATCACTAGGAGCCATTAATAGATCAATTTTGTTGGCTTCAGATTATTTTGTTACGCCAATGTCAACGGATGTTTTTAGTCTGTTGGCATTAGAAAATATAGGTGATTCAATCCAAAACTGGGGCAAGCTCTTTAATAAAGGAATCAATGGTTTGGATGATTCTAAAAGGAAAAGTATTTCTGCCTTAAAAAATGTTTGTGATATTAAATTCTTAGGCTACGTAGAACAACAATATATTATGAAAACTGTAGGTACAACCAAAAGGGTGGTACGAGCATACGAAGAGATATTGAAAAAAATCCCAAAAGAAATGCAAGAAAAAATTATTTTACCAATTAATGGAAACACAAAAATGAATATTGAATATAAAATTGGTTCTATCCCTAATTTCTATAGCTTAGTCCCGATGTCGCAAACTGCACATAAACCAATATTTGATTTGACCAATATAGACGGAGTGGTAGGTGCACACTATCAAAAGGTAAAGGATTATAGGGGATTAATGGAACAAATTGCAAACCAAATGATAAAAAATATGGAGATAATATAATGATTGATTGGCCAGAATATTTAATAGATGCTATTGCAAGAAGGAAAAGTGTTTTATTTTTAGGTTCTGGGATATCAGCAAACTCTTGCAATGATGAAGGGAAACATCCATTGACTTGGGAAGCGTTTTTAAAAGATATATTAGTAAAAAGATCTGCTAAATTGTCAAAACGAAAGGCTGTAATCGAACAAATGATAAAGGTAAACGATTATCTAACAGCTTGTGAGATTATTGTTGAAACATTGGGTGATAACGATTTTGGCGAATTAGCAGCAAATGAATTTAGACGCCCTGGATATAAACCAAGTAATATTCATGAAGCCGTTTATCAACTTGATTCAAGGTTAGTATTAACGCCTAATGTCGATAAAATATATGAGCAGTATGCTCTGAATGAATCTCATTCTACAATAGTTATAAAATCATATTATGAAGATGATATTGCAAAATATTTGAGAACAAATGATTTTTTAATTATTAGGGTACACGGATATGTTGATGATGTTTCTAAAATAATTTTTACACATAGACAATATAGTGAAGCACGTTGCAAGTATGCATCATTTTATAAAATATTAGATGCTTTGATTCTTACGCATACATTTGTATTTCTTGGATGTGGAATAAGTGATCCGGACATCCAATTAATACTGGAGAATATGAATTTTTTATACCCGGGATGCTTGCCACACTATTTCGTTACAGCAAAAGATACATATTCTAAAGAAATTGAAAAAAGTCTGCTACACAATAGAAATTTGGAACTTCTAATATATGATAATTTCGATGGAACACATCAACAATTATTGGTTGAGTTGAAAGAGTTAATAGGGAAGGTTGAAGATAAAAGGCAAGAAATATCTTCTAAAGGAATTTGGTGATGATATCTTTACTATACCATTTGCCCGTAAATTTGCGTAGATTTATAACGAATTACACAGATTATGGGTAAAAAATCAAAAATGAAAAAAGCGCCGGAAAGCCCGATATATCAAGGTTTAAAGGCTTATGAAAGGATATATCCAAGATGATAAAAATATTATTTGTTTGTCACGGCAATATCTGCCGCAGCACTATGTGTGAAAGCGTTATGACGCATCTGGTAAACCAGCAAAACCTATCCGCCCAAATTTCCATTTCATCCGCCGCCACCAGCCGCGATGAAATCGGCAACCCGCCCCACTACGGCACAGTAAACAAATTAAAGCAGGCCGGGGTGCCCGTTGTGCCTCATCGTGCAGTTCAGATGACAAAGGCAGACTACGCCGAATATGACTATCTTATCGGCATGGATTCGGCCAATGTCCGCAATATGACAAGAATTGCCGGCGGAGATAAAGACCGGAAAATCTATAAGCTTTTATCCTTTGCGGGTTTGGACCGGGATATTGCAGACCCCTGGTATACCGGTAATTTTGACGCAGCCTACGCAGATGTTTTAAAAGGCTGTACGGCGCTTTTGAAATACCTGCAAGAATCGAATCCCTCATAAATCCAATCTGTCATACATCCGGCTTTACCGACATATCCTAATAAAAAAAGGATTTTTATGGATCAGGAACAACTCGAATATACGCCGACTGCCTTTGACGTCGAAACACAATCCCGGAATATCCAGATTTTAAAAAGCATTATCCCGTATATGGAAGGGCCCAGGCAGCGGAATTTTGCAATGATGGTAAAATTCCTTGAATTAAGGAACGTCGCTTCCCTCTTTGGCGCTCAGTCTGCTTCTTTAAGCATGTGCTCCACAGACGATCCTTCGGAAAAACGGATGCAGCTTTTAACGGATATCAAAAAGTTCTGCACGCCGGCAGAACAGGATTCCATTGACATGATGCTTACGGCAATGCAGATGTTTTCTTCCTATGACACGTTTTTTCACACACCAACCCAGGAATAGAAAGGAATGTAGCGCTATGGATTTTGATTTTTTAAAAAATAATGAAAGCTTCAAAAATATCTCCCCGGAAAAAATTAATTTCCTGATGCAGTTTGCTGCACAGAACAAATCCGGCAACGCAAAAGAAATGTCCAATATGATCCTCGGGGCTATGAACAATGCCAAGAAAGAAGGCATCCAGTTTACGCCGAATGAAACAGACCTGATTATCGAAATTTTAAAACAGAATATGTCGCCGGAAGAACAAAGGAAAGCAGATCAGCTGCTGAGCCTGATGCGGAATCTGAAACGTAATTAAAATAGGACATGGCAGCCGACGAGTGCCTGAACGCCCCCAACCCTTAAGGCCATCACCTGCGTTGATGGATGCGCGTTCCGTTGGAACGCTGAAAAATTGAAACTTAACATTATGCCAAAATAAAAAATGCTATGCAGTCAGTGGAGCTTTTGCATAGCATTTTTTTGTTCTGTTTATCCGCAGAACATCATAATTGTTACAATGTTCCCTAATGGACCGCTGCCATTTAAGGCAGCCTCTTTTTGCGTCTAAGCGGAATCAATTAAAGCTTCAGGTTTTTGCTCATTCCGCCTGCGACAAGTTTTTTCAGAAATTCAGTCCGTTTTTTGCCCTTTTTCAGCGCCTTCGGAACTTTGACTGTCATTTTGGAAGAGGTTTTCTTAAATGCGCTGGCGCCGATTTTTTTCACGCCCGTACCTTTAAAGGTTACTTTCGATAATTTTTTGCAATTATAAAATGCTTTCGTTCCGATTTGGGTTACATTTTTTCCAATGATAACGGAAGTCATTTTCTGGGCATTTTTGAATGCATTGGCTTTAATCTGTACAATTTTGTAATTGACGCCCTGAATATTTACGGTAGCGGGAATTGTAATTTTTGTGGCTTTTTTATTGGTGCATTTGACTGCGACCGCTGTTTTTTTAGCGGCGTTAAGTATTTTATATTGTACGTTTTTATAGGTTACCGTATCCGTCTTAGGAGCGGCAGGGGCGGCCTGCAAAGCAGCCTGTGCCTTTGCCAGTGCATCGGAAAGCCCGTTTAATGTTGCGGCGTCTGCGTCCTGTGGAGCGTTTGCTGCAGCGAGGTAGGCGGCTTCAAAGGCGCTCCAGGAACTTTGGGTATAACTTGAAGCACCGTTGGCGTAGGCGGCTTTTGCTTGTTCAAGCGTATCGTTTAACTTTTTCCTTGCCTGGGCCAGAGCGTTTTCTATGGCGGCAGCTTTGGCTTTATCCAGATTGTATTGGGCGGCGTTCAATGCTTTTAATACGTTGTAGACGTATTTTGACTGTTCTTCTTCCGACAGGCCGTCCGGCATTTTGGCGGTTGCTTTCTGGTAAGCGTTTTCAAATGCGGTTCGTATAGATGCAGGGATATCGTTTGGAATAGATGCGATATCCGCTTTTGCAGTCTGGATGGCTTTTGCAAGTTCTGCCTGAAGGGCAGATAACGGTTTTATCCTTAAATCGGCGGCTGTTTTTGCAAGCTCGTCTTTTAAACGGTACATTGTGGAACGGCTGGCATCTTTGTTCCAGAAAACAAGGTGGGCCTTTGCACAGGCTGCTTCAAATGCTGCTTCATTTTCATACAAACCGGGATATTCTCTCAGGTCTTCCATTTGTGCGAAGGCCTTTTTGTAAGCGTCCAAGAAAAGTGAAAATGCGGAAGCATAAATGATTTCCGTTTTTTTGTGGGTTCGGTCTGTCTGGCAGGTGTATTGCTTTAGCCCGTCTGTTTCTTCTGTGACTTCCGTCAGGATTTGGCCTTTGTCCCAGTTATGCCCGGCAGACAGAATAGAACCTGTTTCAATCACGGCGTTGCAGCTGTTGCAGATTTTGTCGCCGGAGTAGCCCATTGTTTCACAGCCTGCGGCTTTCTGGTTTTTTAATGTGGTTTGGGCATGGCTGCAGCCGGGAGCCGGCGCCGGGTGCGTTTCTGATACGTGGATATCATAAACGGCGCCGTCGATGACAGCCGTAGTGTAGCCTTCGCCGATACCGGTTATCGTAATTGTTTTGGCGCTGCTTAGGGCAGAGGGCTGGAGCAGTTTGGTTTTGACATACCAGCGGTTTGTATCAGTGACATCTTGTGTCTGCGCATATAAGACGGCTATTTTGCCGCTTGTATCCGGATAGGTAATCAGATAGCTTTTTCCGGAAACAATTTCATTTGCCTGTTTATATCCGGGTATCGGAGAATCTGTGGCAGAGGCGTCTTTTTCAAACAGGGTAAACCCGTATGCGTAGTCTGCCCGTGTGCTGTCATAGCTGTCGTAGGCATTAAAATTGGTTTCCTTTTTATAAAAAATAATATACCTGCCGCTTGGGACATTGGAAATCCGAAAAGTACCTTCGTCCGGCACAATATCCATTTCTGAAGCCGTACTTTCATAAAACTCTGCGGTCTTGTTGCCGCTGTTGTTCAGATAAACGTTTGCGGCTTCATTTTTGATAGTCCATTTATCCCCGTTTGTTTTTGTAAATACAAACTCGGCTCCCGAAAGGCTTAAGGAATTGTTTGGCGTGGAAGAAAAAGCGTCCGAAAACGTGGAAGTTGCTGTTCCTATGTGATCGTACAGGGCAAGGGAAGCGCCTTCCGTAACAGATACCGACGCAATAGAAGCGTCAGGCTGTATGGTTACAGTTCCTTCGCCTTCGTAGTTTTCTTGCGTATAGGTTCCGTCTTTTTCTAATTCCACCGGAATTTCAGACGGAAATTCTGAAATTACGCCTGTTTCGTCCACTGCGAAGCGATTGTAACGAATGGCGCGGTGGTTTGGTTCCCATAAAAGCCCGATTGATCCGTCCTGCAGTTCGGACATGCAGGAATATACAAATGTGCCGTAGCCGCCTTGTCCGCCAGGAACGGAAAACCGTTCGATGCATTCTAACGTTTGGTCTGCGTCTTCATTTACCAGTAAAGTCAGGATCTGGCCGTTTGCACGTACGCCGGAAGGAGCAGAAACTAAAATGACCTGTTTGCCGTCAATTTCTCTGGAATAAGAAAGCGCGGACAGGTTGCATCCTCTGTGAATAGAAATATCTGTCTGTACCGGCGTTCCAAGCTGATAAGAACCGTCCGTCTGTTTTTTGGCGTCTACATAACAGAGATTTCCTACAGCCGCTTGGTATCCTCCATGCCGGAAAAACATACGCAGCGTGCCGTCTTTTAATTCCACAATTTCATTTTCGGACGAAGTGTCAATTTCGGTGCCGGAAACGGTCTCCATGTCTTCGGTACGGCGCCAGGACGCGCCGTTGTCCGTTGAATATATCATACTTGCCGATTCACGGCCCGGTTTCCAGTTATAGCAGCCGAGAACGATATCTCCGGAGTTTGTTGTAATTCCTTTTCCGGGGGAAACTAAAAGAGCCTGATCGTTTTCGTCATCGGAACGCTTGATCTGTGTATTTAATATGGTGGGATTCTCCCAGGTACGGCCGTTATCTTTGGAAGAAACCATAAACAGATAGCCGGTTTCATATACATGGAGCGCGGAATCCCCGTAAAATACATTTTGCTGGATTATGGTATCGCTGTCTACCTGCGTTTGTGTTAATTCCGTTAGCGTTCCGTTTCCTGCGTCTGAATAGAGATTGTACCATTCGTCTATAACATACTCCGAAGGGGAATCGTCTTCCATACTTAAAACAGGTGCATATCCGTCCTCAAAATCGCCTACATAGTATTCGTAGTCTGCACCTTCGGCGTCCGGTCGGATTCTGGCTTTTGTCGTATATTCCGTCGTGAGCGCAAGGCGCCATTCGCCGTTTACTTCTATAAATCCGGTCCCGCAGCCTGGAGCACGGAACCCGCCCATTGTAGTAACGCCGGTCGGGCATGCGTCTGCAATGCAGTAAATAGTGTTGTCCGGGCCCATCATAAGGGCTGGATCGATGATAGTAGTTGCGTTTGTAAATGCGTTCTGGCTGCTGTCCGGAAAATAAATCGGCAGGCTGTAGAACCAGGTTTTGCCGCCGTCTTCAGATACGGACGCGATGGTATCAAGCCCGCCTCCGTCCGGGGAAGAGCCGTCTGCGCTGATTCGGTCATACCTGGCGTCCGCGGCGGCGACTAACGCGCCTGTTTCAGTGGTAACTAAGGCGGGGATACGGAAATTGTCGCTGTTTGCCGTTCCGGCAGGGAAGGGCTCGCCTTTTGTAACGTTTTGGGCGCTTACGCCGACGCTTCCGGCTTTTAAAAGCGGTTCGGATTTGACGTTCGCCAAAACCGGAGCCGAAAGTACTGGAAGAGCAGAAAATGCCAGGGCATTTGCAAGGAAAAGAGAAAAGCCCCGTTTCCAGAGTTTTGAAATTGTTTTTTGTCTTTTCACGATAGTGTCCTCCTAATATGGTTTATAAGGTATATTATAAAAAATTTTTATTGTACTTACAACATAAAGTTGAAAAAAATGATATTTATTGTAATAACTGGTTTTGCCTTGACAGAAAAAAACCATAAGCGTATCATAATGCCATATGCTGCAAAAGATATATACAGATGGGAGAATAATATGAAGCGCATTTCACTTGAACAGCTTATCCGGGAAAGCAAAGCCCCCACATACCGGCAGCAATATCAATTTATCTGTCATAAAATCGAAACAAATCAGATAAAGCCCGTAAAAAATTCTCCTTTAAACGGGAAAACCCCTGCTTTGCATACAAGATACTGGATTACAGAACCAAAACCTGATTATACGGATCTGATGGAAGAACTGCAGTTTCAGATTTCGCCCGCTATTCAAACAGACTACTATCTAAACCATTTGGACGTATACCAAAAAGAGCAAAAGTGGGTCAGGCTTTTAAGCCGTTATTTCAAAAAACAGGGGCATGATAGTCCCGAACCTGTTTCTTTAAATGAACGGAGTTTTCAAATTTGGGGGCGTGAAAAATTTTTGCAGAGGGAACAGGGCAAAAAGATTTTAGCCCACTGCGGCATATCCGTCGGGCAGCTTTTTGTGTATGAAACGACGGAGCCGCTTGCTTATTACTCGGCGGACAGGCAGATCCCGCAGACCGTTTTAATCGTAGAAAACAAAGACACCTTTTACAGTATGCGCAGATCCTTGTTTACAGGTTTAAAAAAGATATTTTCAGAAGAGATAGGAACCGTAATTTATGGCGCAGGAAAAGGCATCCTGCGCTCTTTTTCAGATTTTGGTTTTTGCGCCGAACCGCATATCCGTGCGCCGGAAAACCGGATTTTATATTTTGGCGATTTGGACTATGAAGGGATTGGCATCTACGAACGGCTTCATGCGTTGTTTTGCTCGGAGCACGAGATCGTTCCCTTTGCCGGGGCATATGAGGCAATGCTTGCCAAAACAAAAGAATATGGCATGGATTTTTTGCCGGAGGCCAGCGAAAACCAGAATCAGAACCTTTCGGGCCAGTTCTTCCGGTATTTTCCAAAGAAATCAACAGAGGCTATGGAAACCGTTCTGCGTGCGGGAAAATATATCCCGCAGGAAATTTTAAATATCCGGGATTGGCGTATGGGGTATCTGCCTGAATGAAAGGAGTAAAATCGCAAACATATGGAAAAAATACACAGAATAGAACGAATCGAGCCAGACAGCATTGCCGAAGAACTGGAACTTTCCCCGGGAGACGTTTTGCTTGCGGTGAACGGCGAACAAATAGAAGACGTATTCGATTACCATTATCTAATCCACGACGAATACCTCACCGTATTGGTGCAAAAGCCCGACGGGGAGGAGTGGGAGCTTGAAATTGAAAAAGAGTATGACGAGGATTTGGGCATTGTATTTGAAAACGGGCTGATGGACGAGTACCGCTCCTGCCGCAATAAATGCATCTTCTGCTTTATTGATCAGATGCCAAAGGGGATGCGGGAAACGCTTTATTTTAAAGACGACGACGCGCGGCTATCTTTTCTGCAGGGGAATTATATTACGCTGACGAATATGGGCGATCGGGATATCGAACGTATTATCCGCTACCGCTTAGAGCCTGTAAATATCTCTGTGCATACGACAAACCCGCAGCTGCGGTGCAGGATGCTAAACAACCGTTTTGCAGGCGATGCGCTTGAACGGATGCGGCGTCTGAAAGAGGCCGGGATTGCGATGAACGGGCAGATTGTGCTCTGTAAGGGGATAAACGACGGGGAGGAACTGGACAAAAGCATCCGCGATCTGACGGCATACATCCCCTGTATGCAGAGCCTGTCGGTTGTCCCGGTCGGCCTGACAAAATTCAGGGACGGTCTGCACCCGCTTTTGCCGTTTACAAAAGAGGACGCGCGGCAGGCGCTGTCCGTCATCCACAGATGGCAGCAGGATTGTATGGAGCGTTACGGCATTCATTTTGTACATGCCGGGGACGAATGGTATCTTTTGGCCGATCAGCAGGTTCCGGAGGCGGCGCGCTACGACGGGTATCTGCAGCTGGAAAACGGCGTCGGCATGGTTCGCCTTTTGGAAGAGGAGTTTATGGAGGCGCTTTTAGAAAAAGAGCCGGATAAAAGCCTGCGCCGGACGGTTACGGTTGCGACCGGAGCGCTTGCCGCCCCGCTGCTTCGTAAGCTTGCCGGCTGCCTTGCGGAGAAATTTCCGGGAGTTTCGGTGCGGGTCATTGCGGTGAAGAACAGCTTTTTCGGGGAGCGGATTACGGTTTCCGGGCTTTTGACGGGGCAGGATATCGTGGCGCAGCTAAAGGGGCGGGATTTGGGGGATAAGCTGCTTTTGCCCTGTAATATGCTGCGCAGCGGCGAGACGGTGTTCTTAGACGACATGACGCTTGAGGAACTGAAAAGTGCTTTACAAGTACAGGCAGATATTGTAAAATCAAGCGGACAAGATTTACTGGATGCACTTTTAGAAAAGGAGTAATATATGAGTAAGCCGGTTGTAGCAGTAGTAGGACGCCCCAACGTCGGGAAATCCACGTTGTTTAACGTACTTGCGGGAGAACGGATTTCCATTGTAAAGGACACGCCGGGCGTGACCAGGGACAGGATTTACGCGGACGCTTCGTGGCTGGACAAAGAATTTACATTGATTGATACCGGGGGGATTGAGCCGGATTCAAATGACATTATTTTATCCCAGATGCGCGAGCAGGCGCAGATTGCGATTGATACGGCGGACGTGATCTTGTTTTTAACAGACGTCAGGCAGGGGCTTTTGGATACGGACGCCAAGGTGGCGGATATGCTGCGCCGTGCCAAAAAACCGGTCGTTTTGGTGGTCAATAAAGTAGACAGTTTTGAAAAATTTATGCCCGACGTGTATGAGTTTTATAACCTGGGGATTGGCGAGCCGTTTGCGATTTCGGCGGCGTCCATGCTGGGGCTTGGAGATATGCTTGATGAAATCGTGAAGCATTTCCCGGCGCAAAAGCAGGACGAAGAAGAGGATACGCGGACAAAGGTAGCGGTGATCGGAAAGCCCAATGTCGGCAAGTCCTCTCTGGTCAACCGCCTGACAGGAGAAAACCGTGTGATTGTGTCGGATATTGCGGGTACGACAAGGGACGCCGTCGATACGGCGGTTGTCTGGCAGGATCAGGAATATGTATTTATTGATACGGCCGGCCTGCGCAGGAAAAGCAAGGTCAGGGAAGATCTGGAGCGGTACAGCGTGATCCGCGCCGTTACTGCGGTGGAACGCGCCGACGTGGTGCTGATTTTGATTGACGCGGAGGAAGGCGTGACCGAGCAGGACGCGAAGATTGCCGGGATTGCCCACGACAAGGGGAAAGGGATTATCATTGCGGTCAACAAATGGGATGCGGTGGAAAAAGACGATAAGACGATGTACCGGCATTCGGAGCGGATACGCCAGGTGTTAAGCTTTATGCCTTATGCGGAACTGATGTTTATTTCGGCAAAAACCGGACAGCGTGTGGATCGGATTTTTTCCACGATTGATATGGTGCTTGAGAATAATTCCATGCGGATTGCCACAGGCGTATTAAATGAAATCGTAACGGAAGCGGTCGCGATGCAGCAGCCGCCGTCTGACCGCGGGAAACGGCTGAAAATCTACTATGTGACGCAGGTTGCCGTTAAGCCGCCGACATTTGTCGTATTTGTCAACGATAAAAAGCTGATGCATTTTTCTTACACCAGATATCTGGAGAACCGGATACGCGACGCGTTCGGGTTCCGCGGCACCTCGTTAAAATTTATTATCCGGGAGAGAAAGGGAGGCTGACGTAATGCTGGCGAATCGGATCATTGTCGTCGTAATCGGTTATTTCTGCGGGATTATTCTGCCGGCGTATTTGCTTGGAAAGCGAAAGCACCAGGACATTACGCATATGGGCAGCGGGAACGCGGGTACGACGAATACGCTTCGTGTATTTGGATGGAAGGCGGGGCTTATTACTCTTTTGGGGGACGTTTCAAAGCCGATTGCGGCAATCGGTCTGACTTGGCTTTTGTTCCATGAACATGAGCCGGAGGGCGTGCGCCTGCTGCAGCTTTATGCCGGGTTTGGCACGATTATCGGGCATAACCACCCGTTTTATATGAAAAATTTTAAGGGGGGCAAAGGCATTGCCTGTACGGGCGGCATGATGATTGCGTTTTGCCCTATTGAAGTGCCCATTGGACTGTCGGTTTTTATTCTGTCGGTTGTATTGACGAAATATGTTTCGCTCGGTTCGATTCTGGGGCTTATCAGCTTTTTTATACAGACGGTAGTCTTTGGGGAACTTGGGCTTTTGAATGTGACGCAGGCCTATAAAACGGAAATATATGTGCTGGCGGCGGTTATTATGCTGATGGGGATTGTCCGCCACCGTGAGAATATCGGGCGGCTGCTCAGCGGCACGGAGAACAAATTCAGTTTACACAAAAAGAAAGAAGGGACAGTTTCATAATGGCAGATACAGGGATAATAGGGGCCGGAAGCTGGGGCTGCGCGCTTGCCGCCGTATTGGAAAGAAACGGGCATTCGGTTACGGTATGGTCGATTGTGGAAGCGGAAGTTTCCATGCTGCAAAAAGAACACGAGCACAAGGACAAACTCCCGGGTGTTGCGCTTGGGGAGCGGGTTTCGTTTACCTCGGATCTGAAAGAGGCGGCAGAAGGGAAAGAGTTGCTGGTGCTTGCCGTTCCGTCCGTTTACACCAGAAGCACGGCCAGGCAGATGGCGCCTTTTCTGAAACAGGGGCAGATTGTCGTCTGCGTGGCAAAGGGCATTGAGGAAAACAGCCTGATGACGCTGACGGAAATCATCGAGCAGGAAATTCCGGCGGCAGACGCTGCCGTCATGTGCGGGCCAAGCCATGCGGAGGAGGTCGGCAGGGGGCTTCCGACGACCGTTGTGGCGGGTGCAAAGACCAGGCAGACGGCGGAATACATTCAGGGGCTGTTTATGAACGAGGTGTTCCGCGTTTATACGAGTCCGGATGTGCTTGGGATGGAACTGGGCGGCGCATTAAAAAACGTGATTGCGCTGGCGGCGGGCATGGCGGACGGCCTTGGCTTTGGCGACAATACCAAAGCGGCGTTAATTACCCGCGGCATGGCGGAAATCCGCCGCCTGGCAGTCAAGATGGGCGCAGGCGCCGAAACAATGAACGGACTGACCGGAATCGGCGATTTGATTGTCACCTGCGCCAGCCGGCATTCCAGGAACCGTAAGGCGGGGATGCTTATGGGGCAGGGATATACGATGCAGCAGGCCATGGACGAGGTAAAGATGGTCGTGGAAGGCGTGTATTCCGCCAAAGCAGCCATTGCGCTGAGCAAAAAATACGGCGTTTCGATGCCGATTATCGAGCAGGTCAACCGGGTTTTGTTTGAGGATAAGCCGGTCAAAGAGGCGGTAACGGAACTGATGCTGCGGGATAAGAAGGCGGAATATGCCGCGCTGGAATGGGGGCGGGAACATGGAAACGATCCGGATTAAATATTTTTCAGAGGAAATCGAGAGGCTTAGGTATATTGACGGCAAGTCGGACTGGATTGATTTGCGGGCGTCGGAGCGCGTGGAACTGAAAAAGGGAGATTTTGCGCTTATTCCGCTTGGCGTTGCCATGCAGCTTCCCAAGGGGTATGAGGCGCATATCGTGCCGCGCAGCTCCGCCTTTAAAAACTACGGGATTTTGCAGACGAACAGCTGCGGGATTATTGACAATACGTACTGCGGGGATCAGGATATGTGGCGGATGCCGGTGTATGCCACGAGGGATGCGGTGATTGAAAAAAACGAGCGGATCTGCCAGTTCCGTATTGTGGAGCATCAGCCCCAAATTTTGTTTGAGGAGTGCGTAAGACTGGGAAACGAAGACCGCGGCGGGGTTGGGAGTACCGGGAAACAGTAAATCCGGGCTTGGTCAGATTGTACAGGAAATTGGTATTACTTCGTCAGAATGACGAAAGCGTATGACATGCTGTCTTAAATTCGTCGAAACAACAAGAAAACGACGGTTATTTTGTGTAGTTCCCGAATAGCCAAATCCGAAGAAGTTTGTTAAAGTAATTACAACAACAAAGAAAAAATTTCAGGAGGATTATAAAATGGCAAGTTTATCATTAAAACATGTTTGTAAAAAATATCCAAACGGATTTGAAGCAGTGAAAGATTTCAACCTCGAGGTGGCAGATAAAGAATTTATTATTTTTGTAGGGCCATCCGGATGTGGGAAATCGACAACACTTAGGATGATTGCTGGCTTAGAGGATATTTCTTCCGGTGAGTTTTCCATCGACGGAAGGGTTGTCAATGACGTAGAGCCAAAAGACCGTGATATTGCGATGGTTTTTCAGAATTATGCATTGTATCCGCATATGACCGTATTTGACAATATGGCATTTGGATTGAAATTAAGAAAAGTTCCAAAAGAGGAGATTAAGCAGAAAGTAGAAGCGGCCGCTAAAATCCTGGATTTGGACAAATTGCTGGAGCGTAAGCCGAAGGCGTTGTCCGGCGGGCAGAGGCAGCGTGTCGCTATGGGGCGCGCCATTGTGCGGAACCCGAAGGTTTTCCTGATGGATGAGCCGCTCTCAAACCTGGATGCAAAATTAAGGGTTCAGATGCGTGCCGAGATTTCCGCGCTGCACCAGAGATTAGGCGCTACCATTATCTATGTAACGCATGACCAGACGGAAGCCATGACGTTAGGGACGCGTATCGTTGTATTAAAAGACGGCGTGATTATGCAGGTGGATTCCCCTATCAAATTATACAACGAGCCGAATAACTTGTTTGTAGCCGGATTTATCGGTTCCCCGCAGATGAACTTTGTCGATGCAAAATGCAAGATCGAAGGCGGCAATGCCGTAATTTCGTTTGATAAGTTTAAAATTCCGCTTCCTGCCGATAAGTCCAAGAAACTGATAGACGGCAAATACGACGGCAAGACGGTTGTATTTGGAATCCGGCCGGATGATTTGAGCGATTCACAAAGAGATTTGAATGAGTTTAAAGACTGTACGATTGAAGCGGATGTAACGGGATACGAGCTTCTCGGTTCCGAAGTAATTTTATACTTCAACGTTGGCGGCGTTAACATGAGCGCAAAGGTTACGTCAGATACAACAGCCCGTATCGGCACGCATGTCAGGTTAGCGATGGATCCGGATAAGATCCATATCTTTGATAAAGAAACAGAGCAGACAATTACAAATTAAGGCATGTGCAGATGAGCCGGACGTTTTTCGTCCGGCTTTTTCTAACGGAGGAAACGGCTTTAGGGACAGGAGGGATTTTTTGTTATCAAATCATAGGATTCAAGTGGCATTAGATGAAATAAAAGAAATCAGCCGTATGGATTTGGCGGTATACAGCGAGCGGGGCAGGCTGCTGGCGACTACGTTTGGGATGGGCAATGATTTTGAGGACGCAGTAGTCCATTTTGCAGAATCTATGGCGGAAAGCCAGATGCTGTCGGGGTTTCATTTTTTTAAGGTAACGGTGGAAGATGAGGTCAGATATATTCTTCTGGTGCATTCCTCTTCCGACGAGGCGTATATGGTGGGCAAGCTGGCTGCCTGCCAGATACGCAGCCTGGCAGAAGTATACAAAGAACAGCTTGACCGGAATAATTTTATGCAGAATATTCTGTTGGGGAATATGCTGGTTGTAGATATGTACAACAAAGCCAGGAAATTCCGGATTGAGCAGGCGGAGCGCGTCGTATTTGTCATAGAAGTGGAGGGCAGGAAAGATTCCTATATGATGGAACTTGTAAAGGGGATGTTTGCCGGCTCAGGACAGGATTTTGTGACGGAAGTTGACGAGCAGAATATTATCCTGATCAAAGACGTGCGCGAACTGAAGGAGGAGGAAGAACTGAAGAGCCTTGCAAGGATGATGGTAGACAACCTGCACAGTGAAGCAATGGTGCGCGTCAGGGTAGGATACGGCAACCGGGCCGTGGATTTGCAGAATATTGCAAAGTCATATCAGGAGGCGCTGATGGCAATTGAAGTCGGCAAGATTTTTTATGTGGAAAAAGAGGTGGTTTCCTATGGCAGGCTGGGGATTGGAAGGCTGATTTATCAGATTCCAATGAGCCTTTGCGAAATGTTTATACGAGAAATTTTCGGGGATGAGATCCCAAATGTCTTTTCGGAGGAAAACGTAGTGACAATCCAAAGCTTTTTTGAAAATAACCTGAATATTTCGGAGACGGCCAGACAGCTGTTTGTACACCGGAATACGTTAGTGTACCGCCTTGAGAGGCTGGAGAAGGCGATTGGCCTTGATATCCGCAAATTTGAAGATGCGATGTTGTTTAAGATTGCCCTGATGGTGCTGTCGCATATGGCATACCAGAAAGGGGATACCATATGTACTCAATAAAGAAGTACCATTTTTGGAATGGTGCATCTGTGTAAAATGAACTGTGAGTATGTATTGTAAGTAGAAGGAAAATATTTTATACTGTAGCGAACAGTGTTGGAAAAGTTCCGTCAGCCAGAGGACAGGGGATACTTAAGAGCCGCTAAATCCTGTTACAATGCAAATGCCGCATCCCCTGTCCTCTGGCTGACTGCGGTTTTGGCAAGCTTCACGATAAGTGGCTTCCGTTTCCCAAATCTTCCTAATGGGTGCAGCCCTTTACCACAACTTTTTGTGTCGGCATTATACCGAATGAATGCAGATTGAACTACTAATGTTCAATCTGATAGCGCAAATATCACGCTAAGTGGGGGATGGAGTACTAGCCATTATTATATAAAAACGGGATGAAATGCGCAAGGGCATAAAATACTGTGACGGAATCTGGAAGGCGGTAATGCGTATTTCTGATTTTTAAGGGAATCTGCTTGTCATTTTGGTTTTATTTTGTGTTATACTTGTTACAGGAATATTATAAAGGAGCCGTAAATGGAAAAAGAACTTTCTGAAATGTCATTGGAAGAACTCTGGGAACTGTTCCCGATAGTCCTGGTTGCTCCGGATGACAGATGGACGCTCAATTATCGGGGGATGGAAGCATTTTTAAAAGAAATATTATCCGGCTGTGCGGTGGAGCGGATCAGTCATATCGGAAGTACGGCGGTTTATGGGATATGGGCCAAGAATATTGTGGATATGCTTATCGAAGTATCCAAGGACGCCGATATGCAAAAAATAGCAGAGGTTATGAAAAACAATGGATTTATACAGATGTCGGCAGGAAGCAGCCGCTGTTCTTTTAACCGCGGATACACGAAAAAGGGTTTTGCAGAAAACGTATATCATGTGCATCTGCGCTATGCGGGAGACAATGATGAATTGTATTTTCGGGATTATTTAAATGAGCATCCGCAGGTGGCGAAGGACTATGAAACTATGAAAATGAAGCTGTGGAAGCAATACGGGCATAACAGGGACGCGTATACGGATGCAAAGACGGCGTTTATAAAAAAATGGACGTCTGAAGCAAAAAGAGAGTATCCGGGAAGGTATTATGCGTCCAATTGATAAAGTGAATAAAGCGTCTGTCTTTGGAACATAATAGAAAAAATAAAACTATTTATGTGAAGGAGATATTATCGTATGAAGAAAAGAGCAGCACTACTGGCCCTTTCTGCAATTACTTTAGCGGCAGCCGCTGCGGGCTGCGGGAGAGGGGACGGACAGGTGAAGGATAATAATACGGGCATGGCCGGGACAGAGGATGCGATAGACCATACGGGTACGGAAGCAGCCGTAGGAACCGAAAACGGAACCAGCCAGCTTCAGCTTGGGAACGCGGTGGAGATTCCGGTCAGCTTTGACGGTCAGCTTGCGGAAACCGACGCCCATGAGCGTTTGGAGCGGGTTATTACGGCTTACTGTAATGTTCCGGAAGAAGAGTATGGGCATGTGCGCTATTATTATAATTATGTAGATTTAAACGGGGACAGCAAAAATGAAATTCTTGCGCTGGTTTTGGGGAAGGATGTGGAAGGGATCAAGGGCAATGTGCTGCTTTGGATGGATGCGGAGGATTCAGGTGCGGGTGCGGACGCCGTATGGCAGGCGTTTAAAAATGTGGGGACGCCGATTTATATCAGCAACCATATGACGGGAGGATACCGGGATTTGATTATCCCGGAAGATGCGAATGTAGTAGCCGGTACGGAGGGCGCCGGCTTAGATACGGTAGGCGGGGTCAGCATAGAGGAGCAGGAAGAAGCCGTATCCGCCACAACCAATGGAACCGGGGTGGAGGGCATCGGAGCCGGGAGCGCCGGAGCGGATGCTGCCGGGACGGACGCGGCGGGAGGCTCAAACCCGGTGGAAGCCGCCGCGCAAAGCGATACGTCCGGCGCAGACGGGTTAGCCCCGGCTTCCGTGGATCAGCAGTACCGTCTGCTTTTATGGAACGGGGAGCGTTACCAGAGAATAGAGGAGGGGCAGGCGCTGTTTTCGTTGGCCGGTTACGAGGGCCTGGCTATTTTGACTAATAACATAGAAAGCGACCTTGTAAATGATAACTATCATTTTCTGGGAGAAGCGATGCGTTAAACAAGAGAAAAATACCGCTGCCCGGCGTGCCTGATAAGTAAGCCGCGGCGAATTGCGAAGGGGGAGGATAGGGATGCTTAAAAATTATGAAATCCGCAGATACCAGATGCCCGAGGAGGAAATAAAGGTTCTGGTGAAAGAAAAGAAAAAGGAACTTGCGTTACAGCAGCAGCTTATAAAAGAACATAAGCTGCCGGTACTTGTCTTGCTGGAAGGATGGGGCGCGGCCGGGAAAGGGACTTTGATAGGAAATCTGATTCAGGAACTGGATCCGCGTTTTTTTAAAGTTATAAATATGGACGCGCCGGATGAACAGGAGAAGCGAAAGCCGTTTCTGTGGCGGTATATGGAACAGATCCCGGAGGCGGGCAAGTTTGTGTTCTGGGATTCCGGCTGGCTGGAGGAATTGGCAGACGGCGTAATAAGCGGGCAGATGAGCGATATGGCTTTAGAAGAGCGGATGCGGCAGATCCGGATTTTTGACCGGCAGTTAAAGGACAACGGTTATCTGGTTGTAAAGCTGTTTTTACAAATACCCCGGGACGAGCAGAAACGCAGAATGGAGGCTCTTTTAGATAAGAAAGATACAAGATGGCGCGTATCTGCGAGGGATATCCGGCAGGCGAAGAAACGAAAAGATCATGAGAGGGCGTACGACCGGATTCTGGAAGCGACCAATACCGGATATGTGCCGTGGCATATTGTGGATGCCATGGATAAAAAACAGGCGCTTTTGCAAACCCTGCATATCCTGACCAACCAGATCAACCAGGCAGTGGAAAATGCGCGGATATTGCCGGAAATCCTGCATAAAGATTATCCGCTGCTTAAAATGCCGCTGCTGTCAAATGTTCCTTTGGATCAGGAAATGTCAGAGGAGGAGTACAAGGTACGTTTAAAAGAACTGCAAAAGAAACTCAAGAAGCTTCATAACCGCATTTACCGCCTGCGGATTCCGGTGGTGATTGCATATGAAGGATGGGATGCCGCCGGAAAGGGCGGGAACATTAAACGGCTGGCGTCGGCCTTAGATCCGCGCGGGTTTGAAGTGCATCCGATTGCGTCGCCGGAGCCGCACGAAAAGGCAAGGCATTATCTGTGGCGGTTTTACCACAGGCTTCCGAAGGACGGGCATATTGCAATTTTTGACCGCAGCTGGTACGGCAGGGTAATGGTGGAGCGATTAGAGGGCTTTTGCTCTGAAAACGACTGGAAGCGTGCGTATAATGAAATCAATGAGTTTGAAAAGGAACTGTCGGACTGGGGCGCCGTGGTAATTAAGTTCTGGGTGCACATTGATAAAGAAACGCAGCTTGCCAGGTTTACCGAACGCGCAAATACGCCCGGGAAAGAGTGGAAGATTACAGAGGAGGACTGGAGAAACAGGGAAAAGTGGGACGCGTACGAACAGGCGGTGAATGAAATGATTGCAAGAACCTCAACGGAGAACGCGCCCTGGTATATTGTGCAGTCGAATAATAAATATTACGCCCGTATCCAGGCAATCGAAATTCTGATACGGGAGATTGAGAAAAGGGTGGGGCGGGAGAAGTAGCTTTTTGTATTGCGGGATTGTAATAAATACATAAAAGAAGTTGCCTTTTGCCATAAATTTTGCTAGGATAAACAAAAAGGAGATGGAGAATCACAACTTATGTATACGAATGAGATATTATTTATGGATAAATTTTTGTCAAAATTGAAGATGATGCATGTTGGCAGTATCCCTTTTCGGACAAATGCATACAGGGCCGGCGTACATGCAATGAAGCGCTATTATGAAAAAAACGTTCATTTGCTGGACGAAAATCTTTCGGATATCGGTCTGTTATTTTTAAACGGCGGTCAGAAGGATTTTGCAGACGCAATTATGGCGGTCAACGGAGGGCGTATTTCTTTGCAGAATCCCCGTCTTGAAAAAGCTTCCATCCAAATGACAAAGAAAAGGGCGCAGTTAGGCCTGACGGATAATGAATTGGAAATACCGGATTCGTTTATTACGGAAATCACGCAGGCGTTTTGCGACGCGGCGGACGTTTTGGTAATGTAATAAAACAGATAAGACACAACAAGGGGAACAGGTATGAAAGTATACGAGTTGTTAGAGAAAGAGCAGATAAGGGAATTTCGTAATGAAATCAATTTATTTGCCGAAAAGGTACTGGAATCCTATTTGCAGAATCTGGGCAGTTGTGTTGGCCAGCCTGAAAGCAAGGAAATATTTGATCCCATCTGGGGGCCGGTGGAATTGAACGCCGGTGAAATTATCCTGCTGGACAGCCCTATTATTCAGAGGCTGCGGAAGATAAAACAATTGGGGCTTGCCAGTTATGTCTACTGCGGGGCGGATTATTCCAGATTTTCCCATACGTTAGGCGTTTTTTGGCTTGCGAACGAAATGGCTGAAATTATACATAAACAGCTTGTGAAAGCAAGGGGAGAAGACGCCGTTAATTTCATTCAAATTGTAAGGTTAGCCGCTTTGTTCCATGATACGGGGCATATGTTTTTCAGCCATGTGACGGAGCGTTATTTTGTAGAAAACGATAAATGCCACAGATTCCATGAAATCAAGAAGGCGATAGAAGTGTTTTGCAAAGCCATTGACGACAATGTTTCGCTGCATGAAATGATCAGCGTGATGATTGTGAACTCTCCGGCCGTAAAGAAATTACTGTTAAAAGTTGCTCCTGTACTTGAGTTCCAAAACGTATGTTCAGACGAGGATATTACAAAAATTACAGAATACATTTCCTGCCTGATTATTGGGCAGGCAAACGACGCGTTCATGTTGCCGTATTACCAGATTATCAACGGCCCCATAGACGCGGATAAGTGCGATTACTTATCCAGGGATTCGCATGCCACCAATATTCCGGTTGCAGTGGATATTTTCCGGTTAATCCACAAACTGAGCGTTACGAAGGACAAACTGCCGGACACGCTGCCGGATACGAAACTCTGGGAAGACGATAAAAACGGGGACGTCTATTATCCTACGATAAAATCTTCTGCCACGGAGGCGCTCAATCAGCTTATGATGGCCCGATCCATTATGTATAACAGCGTGTATTACCACCAGAAAGTGCGGACGGCTGAAACGATGTTTCGTAGTATCCTGGAGGATTTAAACGAAATTAAAGTAGAAGCGGTCAGGAATTTTACGGAAATCATGCTGATAACCGACGATGTCTTCGGCTATTACTGCTTTTCGATTTTAAGCGCAGGCTGCGCCAACCAAAAACAGCTCAGGCATATTACGGAGCAGTTAAACAGGATCAATTTCAGGATGTTATATAAACGGGCGTGTTCTATTGATATGGAGCAGATTCTTTCTCTCAGCGAAGAAAAGGAATTTATGCTGGATCGCCATATGTTTATGCTGTCCAATTCAAATGCAATCAAGCGGATAGAACGGGAAACAAAAGAGCAGTACAACAGGATCTGTTCGCTGTTAAACAAAGAAGACAGCTGCGACTGTTCTTTTATGATTATGGATTTTCCGAAAGTCAGATCGAGCGATTCCATTCCGAATATTTATATCAGCTACGGAAACGGCGCCGTAAGGAATTACTCCGAAATTTTCCAGGCCGGTACCTGGATAGAAAGTAAGGAAAGCCGCCACAGAGAGCAATATCTGGTCAGCAACTGCGAACATCGGGAATTGGCGTTTTTAGCGCTGCAGAAAGTTTTATATACGACGTACGGCGCGTATTTACTGGACAGCGCAGCCGCATGCTCGAAGGTATCGCCGGAGGAAATTAAAAAAAGAAAAAGGCGATTATTGTCAAAGAATTACTATTCCGACGCTCTGATGCTGGCTTCTGAAATTATCATTCCGGATTTTGACAGGAAAATAGATGAGGTTTGCAGGAAATATCAAACCTATGAGGGCGTAAAAGGAAAAATAATCACCAAAGAAAACCTAAATTCTTTTTTGCTGCAGTTTTTACAGATTCATCAGACGGAGGATAACTGCCGGTGTTTGCTGGACGGCGTACTGAAGATTTTGCTGCATGGAATTTATATAGACCGCAAAACATTCGGCAGTAAAATGGAACTTCTGTTTCAAAAAATACAGGCGGTTTCGCAGGCGTTGTATGTATGCCCTTTAGGAAGCGTAACCGACAGCGGCGTGCATATGACGTATTACCTGAATGATTTAAACGGCAGCGGCCTGCAGATTCAGACATACAGTTCCCTTCAGGAGGCGCTGTATAATAGTAAAAAAGGAGACAGCATCGTTTTGTTCGACGACGGCGCATATTCCGGAAAACAGATAGGTTCTATACTGGAAGAATATATGGGAGTGCCGGAGGAAAACCGTTTGACACAGGAGAGCCATGTAAAGCCCCTTACGGAAGAAGAAAAGCGGCAGATAAAAGAACGAAACGTTTATATTGCATACATATGTTTAAACGCCAAAAACAGCGCTTCTATTACTAAGGCGGCAAAAGACGTCGGAATACAGATTAAAAGTATAGAGTATATCTACGATATGCAGGAAAAAGCGTTTGATAAGGACCTAGAGATATTTGAAGATGATCATCAAAGGGATTTATTGAAAGAATGTTTCTATAATATCGGCCTGCAGATTTTAACTTCTGTTAAAAAAGAAGGGGATTCTTTCAAAAAAGGCTGGACGCAGGAACGGGCAGAGAAAGGGGCTTTGGGGTACAACGATGCGCAGCAGATGGTGATATTAAAGTCCAGCGTCCCAACGTATACAATGACGGCTTTCTGGCTGGAGGGGGGCATATTTGAAGGGAATACCTGGAATCCTCTGTTTGCCAGGACAAATAAACCTTAGACAAAAATATCCGAAAGACCGATAGAGCGTGTTTGAAATGTAAAGTTGCACAAATTTCAAACACGCTTTAATACTTTATTCGGCCAGAAATTGAAGTTTGCAGTACCGGCAGGAATTATACGCGTTTTCGGTAGAAAGCCGCGATCAAAATTCCGGCCAGCAATACGGCTGCGGTTGCGCCGGCGAAAAGAAGCGTGGATTTATCCGGCGTTTGGCTTTGAAAGCTCCGCGGGAAATCAGGCGCGTTTTTGTCCGGCATTTTACCTTTGGTTCTGCCAAAACCCTCCATACCGCCCATATTTCCCATATCGGAGAGGTTCAGTCCGGAAGCGTCGATGAGGGCGTCCGGATTTTGGCTCTGGCCCTCTTCCGTGGATGGGATGGCGCCGCCAAGCTGCCCGGTTATGCTTTCTGCGCGCAGTAAACAAAATTCTTCCAGGGCGTCCGCTCCGGTTTCAAATTCTTCAAAGGTACAAAATTTTGTCGGATCTTTTTGTATGTAAGGCGAAATCAGTTCTCTTGTTTTGCCTATAAGCTCCGAAAAATAACCGCTGTCAAAAAATGTACGGATAAATTCCGCAAAATACTGATGGTATAAGTCTTTGTACGTTTCGTCGGAAAATATCCAGGACAGCATAGGGCGTGATTCTGTCGTACCGCCGGATACCGGCGTGTCGATGGGGTAGTTCACCAGCGCGTCCGAATCCTGCATATCCCCAAAACCGCCGAACGCCAGGTTATAATCCCATGGGATCATGGAAAGCTGTCCGTCTTTTTCGTAAAGATAATAGTTGTGGATCATAGATCCGGTATAGCTGTCAAAGTTACAGACAAAATTGTGTACGACAAAGTAGCGGATTACCTCGTCAATATCGACGATTGCCTCCAGCTGTTCCTGCGCATTCAGCTGTTTTAACGAGGCAATCAGGCGGTCTTTGTCGCTGTCAGAACTTTCCGTTACTGCGTTGTCAAAAATATTACGGTAGCTTTCGTGCGAATCATCCGTGTAAATAAGCGATACATCGCTTGCGCCGCCGAATTTGCCCGGCATTTGAGGCGGCGTCTGTCCATCAGGCATATCCGGGATGTCGTTTTGCGCTGGCATTTGTCCGGCAGGTATATCCGGGATGGCGTTTTTTGTTGCTGCCTGATCCGGGGGTGTCCTGGGAATACCGTTTTGAGACGGTGTTTGTCCATCAGGCATATCGGGAATGCCGTTTTCCGGAGTTGCCGGATTGTCCGCGCCGCTGGCGTCTGTCGTATTGCCGGATTTGTCCTGGCCCGTTTTAGGATTTATCCCGCGGCTGTCCATATCCGGTTCAAAACTGTCAAAATCCGGCATGTTTTCGCCGTCCGGATTCCAGCCGTCCATTTGGAATTTTTTGCCGTTGCCTCTTCCGCCGCCCATGTCCATACTGTCCGGTTTGTAAGCGTGTCCATAGTCTCTGCCGTAATTTCGTTCCAGGAATGCTTCTTCAATGCCTTCCACAGCCAGATACAATCCCCAGTCTTCCCCATTGACCGTAATGTAAGTATAGCTGCAAAGAGGCGCGTCTGCTCCAAAATATCCCATCATCTGATAGCTGAAAAAGTCTTTCATACAGGTGTTGTCCTGAATCAGGTTGTTAAAGCATAATTTATCCAGCCCATAGTAGTTTTTGGCGTTGTCGTAGTGGTCAAATTCAATTTTAAAGCTGTAGCGGTTGTTTCCATATTGCGCAACCTGCGTCAGGGATGTATTTCCTTTGGCGCGTATGGCGACATTCTGCCAGGTTTCGTTGTCAATCACAAGGGAACAAAGCGCATATTCTTCATCCGTGCATGTTTCCAGAAAACCGTCCCAGTCATCCATAATAATATCCACCGTATGTACGGAACCGGCATCAAACAGGCGGGATTCATATTCTTTCATTTTGGGTGCGGCCAAAACCCCAAATTTTGCCGCATTCATAAAAACGGCGCACAAAATGAGCGCGGCCAGAATAGAGGCAAGACAAATCCTGTCAATGTATTTGTGAGAAGACATACCATTCCTCCGTTATCCCATATAATCGCCATTGTAGCTGATAAGCACGGCGCTTTGTACGCCGTTGATTTCCGAAAGAGTATTAATAAAATCGGTATTGCCGTCTTTCAGGCGGATTTCCGCGTTCAATTCAATCGAACCTTTTTGCGCAGTTTTGCTTTTGATCACAAACCGCTGTACCTGTTTTTGCAGAAAATCGGCAGCAGCTGTTTCGCTTTCGTGGCTTTCACAGCGAAGCGCTACAATGTAAGGGCGGGTATGGGATTTTTTGTTTGCAAATACCAAAAGGACAAGGCCGATCAGTACGCTTCCAAATACTGCGAGAGGTATCATGCCTGCCGCCAGTACAATGCCTGCGGCAATAGACCAGAATAAAAAAGCGATATCCAGCGGTTCCTTGATTGCAGTACGGAAACGCACAATGGAAAGCGCTCCGACCATACCAAGGGAAAGCACGACATTGGATGTAACCGCCAGAATAACGAGTGTGGAAATCAATGTAAGCGCGACAAGCGTAACCCCGAAGTTAGAAGAATACATAACGCCTGCAAAAGTTTTTTTGTAAATCAGAAAAATAAACATGCCGATACAATACGCCAAAAGCAGCGCAAGCGCCATATCAAATAGAGATACGTCCGAAATATTTTCCAGAAAACTGGATTTAAAGATATCCTGAAATGTCATAGTAAGTTCACTCCTTTGTTGTTGATTCTGCCAGACGCAGATGTTATGTGGTTTTCAGCCGTAAATACGGCATGCGGCGTATTTGGAAAAAGACGAGGTATGTACGGTGGGGATTTGTACGATATCCCGTATGACAGCCGGCAGAAAAGAGTCCCATTTTACTTCTAAAATAACCGGGGCGTCTCCGGCCGAAACCGTAACGCAGTCCGGATTTAAAAAATCGGTGCACGTCATGCCGGTGCGCAGATTGTAATCAAGCGTAACCCGCACATTGCCCGGGGCAAAAATAAAGGGAGCCCGGGTATATTCTACGATGGTTTTGGGCTGTAACCCCTTCGTGCGCATTTTCAGGTAAAGTTCCTGTAAAAGAGGTTTTTTTGTGCCGTCCAAAGACGGAAGGCCGCCGTTTAGGATCGTCCGGGCTTCGGCGGCGGAAACCGGCGTCTGTTCTTTGCGGCAGAGCCCGTTTAGCCTGCTCTTTTTTTCAAGCAGGATATACGAAGCGTCAAAATTATAGCAGCGCAGACGGAATTTTTCCCGGCGGTTTACGCCGTTTAATTTTTCAAGCAGAGCCGTATCGGCCGGATCGTCAAAGTAAAGGCTTCGGATCTGGTATGTCCCGTTTCGCGCATGGGGATCGGCCTGCATCAGCGCGGCTAACCTGAGGCGGAGCGCAAGAAAATCCGCATAAGGGATTTCATGCTTCCATTCATGCCGTAAATTCATGTCGCATTCTCCTTTCAGTCGTCTGGATGAAGTATAGCGCATGAACCTTAGTTTTAACTTAGAGGAATTTAAAAGATACGGTAAAACAAATGCTGCCGCAATCGTGATATGCAGCCTGGATCGTACCGTTATTTGCGGATACAATGGCAGACGCCATCGAAAGGCCGATGCCGTATCCGCCGTTTTTCTGCGTCCGCGCCGCGTCCGCCCGGTAAAAACGTTCAAAGAGCTTTTCGGGAGGCACGTCCGGAAGCGCGTCGCATGTATTCTGGAAAGCTAATTTGGCAAGACGGCCGTTTTTTTGCAGGGAAATTCGAATCTGCCCCTGCGGGTTGGTATATTTGACCGCATTGTCCAAAAGAATAGAAAGAAGCTGTTCTATCTGTTCCCGGTTGGCACAGATGCGAATATCCGGCGTCAAATCGGAGTAAAGAGAAATATCTTTTGCTTCCATCGGCTGTAAAAAGCCCAGCAAAAGTTCGGTAAGCAGCCCGTCTAAAGAGAAAGCTTCGGAAGGGGCTTTGCCTTCCGTTTCATCCATGCGGGCAAGCGCGAGAAGATTTTTCATCAGGCCGTTTAGACGTTCTGCCTGGTTTTTGATATTTGCGCTCCATTTGGTTTCTCCATGGTACAGTTCCATAGCCTCCGTATTGGAGAGAATAATAGCAAGCGGGGTTTTCAGTTCATGCCCGGCATTGGTGACAAATTGTTTCTGCCGCATAAAGTTTTCTGCAATCGGCCGAATCGCCCTGGCCGAACGTGAGATGACAAAGACAAGCATCACGCCCCAGCAGGCAAACCCGACGGCGCACGATAAAAGCAGGACGCGCAGATAGGAAACGCTCGCCCGGGATGTATCGAGGAATACGGCGCAAAGTACATTTCCTTTGGGAGAAGTCTTTAGCAGATAACGGAACGACCCGGTTTTTCCGGTATTTGTATGGCTCATAAGCGCTTGCCGCGCAAGTTCTCCGGCCGTATCTTCCGTTATAGAGGAGGTGCGGCTAATGTCGCAGGAAACAATGTTTCCAAAAGGGTCAAACCGTACTATAAAAAAATTGGAGGATAAAAAGGTATCGTAATCGTTTTCCGGCATCCGAATGGAAAAACCGGGCGGCGCGGAAGGCGGCAGCAGTTTATTGGGGCTGCCGTCATTCTCGGAAATCATGCGTAGCGTCCGGTCCATTTCACTGCGCACCAGGATAATATTGGCAATATTGATTGCGCCAAGCATAAAAAGGATCAGGACTGTAACGGCAGCCATGGCGGTAAATACAAATTTTTTACGGAGCGTCTGAATCATTCGGTTACCTCCAATGTATAGCCCACATTGCGCCGGGCCGTAATCGTGACGTTTGCATGTAACGCCGCAAGCCGTTTTCTCAGATAGGAAATATAAACCCATACGGTTCCAAGTTCGGCGTCCGTATCATACCCCCATACTTTTACAAGCAGATCTTCCGTGGAAAGAAAAATGCCATGGTTTAGCATAAGCAGTTCCATCAGCCGGTATTCCTGTTTTGGCAGCGCAAAGGACAAGCCGCCTGCGGAAAGTTCGCTGTTTTGGCGGTTTAAGGACACATTGCCGCAGGTGAGGATATCGGGCGTAAATTCTTCTCTGCGCCGGAGCATTGCGCGCACGCGGGCAAGCAGAAGCCGCATGGAAAAGGGTTTTGGCAGATAGTCGTCTGCTCCAAGGTCTAAGCCCCGGATTTGATCTTCCGTCTCTGATTTTGCCGTCAGCAAAAGAATCGGCGTCCTGCAGCCTGCCTCCCGCAGTTTTTTTAATACGGTAAGCCCGTCCATCCCGGGCATCATAATATCTAAAATAATGCCGTCATACTGCCCGGCCTGCGCATAGTCGAATGCTGCCGCGCCGTCGTACACAGCGTCTACGATATAGTTGTGATATGTAAGGATATCCACTACGGCTTCCGACATAGCGGCCTCATCTTCAGCATATAAAAGCTTCATGTTAAAAACCCTCCAGTTATTTGGCATTTATTGCGTTATTATAGCATTTTGGAATGGGGAGATCTACTGGGAAGTTGGAGTTTGCAAAGGAAGTGGGGATGGAAAGGGGCAATGGAGGATAACTTGGATTTGTGGTATTGGGTATGTGAAATTATTTTGTAAAATTTTGTGGAAAATAGTGACAATTTTTGGGTTGTATGGTAGTATTGTAGTAATGTGAGTTTATCATAGATAAGTTTTTATTATCTATCATTTGTTGTTATTGTACATTCTGATGGATAATCTACTGTTATCTATCAGTTAGGTGAACTTGGAATGATGTAGATAATTCAAAGTTATCTTAAAAAAGACTATAAAATACAATGGTTTGATTTATTGTGACTTTTAAGGAGAAAAGATGAAAAAAATTAGCGTAATAGTTATTGTGCATAATAATAAGAGGATAGATATTTGTATAACTTCAATTTTAAAACAGCTATTATCCGAGGATGAACTTATAATAGTCAATGATCATTCTGATGAAAGTTATATTAACACTCAATTGACTCCGTTGTTAATTAACAAAAAAATATTATTATATCATGCCAAAGAAAAAAAAGGAAACAGATCATATAACAGAAATCTTGGTGTGCAAAATAGTAAAAATGAGATTCTGCTTTTTCTGGATGGAGATATGGTTATTTCGGAAATGACATTACATTTTTTTCGAAAGGCACATGAAAATAATGAATATGTTGGTTTTTTGGGGAATGCGCATGGTTTGCGATTTTCCGAAAAAAATTTATGTCTTTGTTTAGGAAAAGATATTTATAGTCAAGCGTTTCAGACAAATGAAAACATTTGCCAGTTAATCAAAAATCCCATTTTAGAGGATTGGAGAATAACAGAATTGAAAAATCCCTCTATGGAACAATGGTTTTGGATTTATTATTATACATGTATTTGCTCCATTGAGCGTACTTGCTTCTTTGAAATTGGCGGATTTGATGAAACTCTAGTTACATGGGGATCAGAGGATATCGACTTAGGTTATCGCTTACATAAACATGGAAAAATAGGATATGTGTCCGGTGCTCATGCAGTACATGTTCCACATGATAGAAATCTGTGGGATGAACAAGTTTTTGACAGGGACAATCTTCGATATCTTTTAGATAAACATAGTGCATGGCCTTTTGAAATGTTAATTTCTTTTGATTTTTCGTGTGAATCTTATAAGTTAATGGAGGAAATTATTAAAGAAATTGCATCTTGGAAATTACCTGATTTGAAAACGCAACCCATTCCGAACAGTATTTGGATTAACACGCCATCTCTATTTTGTAATTCAAACACGATTGTATATTATGACGAATCATTAAATATAGCATTTCTTAATCTTATTGGAATAGTAGTTCCCTGTTGCGATCAGCGTTTTGATGTTGCTTATGTATCAGAAAATATTTTTTCATATCCTATTATAATTACATGTAGAATACTCCAAGAATGTTTGCGTATCAGTAAAAAAGCAATTTTAGTTCCTGCGACAATGTCAAAAAGAAAACATTGGGATGATCAGAGCCTCTTTTTTTCGACGGAGGTTTACCGCACAGGATACATATCAACAGACATTGCAGAATATAGATTTATTCCAATGGAGAACGGAACCTATCATATTTGCTCGCCTGAACTTATCCATTATTTCCAAGGAGCTTTAAGTCATTGCCCTATATATGTAACAGCAAGGTCAAGAAAGTTATGGCATGAACAAAAGAAAAATTATGCCAACAAATTCATACTTGTTAATTTTACAGATCGCAATACAAACGAAATACAAAATAAACTTGAAAATATTCTTGATACTTGCTTTATAAATAGTTACACATATACATTAGAAAAGGGGAAAATTTATTCGTTTATGGATATTCTTCCTGTAAGTTTATCTGATAGTAAATGTGATTTTATTTTTATTTGTAACACTTTGCTTCAATTTTCTGAAAAATCCGTGCAGAAATGGTTAAGTAAACGGATAGCCCATGACTTTATATTGAGCCTTGATGGAGATTTATCTCCTCTTTGCACTAAATTTTCTAAATCTTAGGCAGACTCCATGGGCAATTTTCAAATAACAGGGGACTGCGATTGCAATGAACAATTTCTTCATCAGCATTTTTGCAGTTTCCCAGTTTTTTTATCCTATTTCTAAGTTTTAGGGAGCGAATGCCCTGAAGCAATTCTGCTGGAATTTTTTTGTTCAATTGAACAAACCGCAATGCCATCTCCTCATAGAAATAACTCCAAATACTTTCCTCCTCTTCATTATCTATATGTGATTGAATTACGGTACATGCTTTTTTATAACTATCTATCGCTTTTTCATACTCTCCTGCATAAATCTGTACACTGGCACTCAAATAAAAACAAATTGGATAATCCTGCATATCATAATAAATCACACACATATCTGTCGCCTGATTCAATAAATCCAATATCTCCTGATATGAATCGTTTATTTTCGCCTGTATAACAGCTTTTTGGAATAAAACCATTGCCCTAAAAAATCTTATTTTTATCTCATAAAAAGGCATTTTGGTTTGATCTAAATATCGTGATAGCCTAAGCATCTTTTTTTCTGCGTCTCTAATTTTATGACGAATTAAATCTGCTATTCCTGCATTAAGGTAAGCAGAAATTTCTTGATGAAGATCATTGGTATTGTCAATATCTCTGTCTGTATTATATTGTTGATTATATTCTTTTAGAGCTTCCTCCCAAAGTTGACATATTTTGTCTTGATATAAATATGCATTAGAATCAAAATAATAAGATTTTCCATGTTCCCTAAGAATGGTTATTCTATCTTTTGTATTAGAACAATATTTTTTGGCATCTTGAATTTCATAAACTGCTTTTTGTGTTTCTCCTATTGCATAGTTAGATATACAAAGAATTTCTTTCATTGCGCATCGTTCAGAATCAGACTTGCAATAAGACAACAAAGCATTAGCTTTACTGATTGCTTTATGGTTTTGATTTATGTTTCCAAGACTCAACAAATATTCTCTCATTAATGGAAATACGCGTTCTCTATGTATGAGATACATTTTTTCACCCGTCAATAAATCCTGATAACATTTTTCATAATAATAGCAAGCTTTATGCATTCCCTCCCTGCTAGCAACAATAAAACACATATTGTATTGGCAAGCGGCAACAAAATCATCAGGAAATTCTTCGGACAAATTATCAAGCTGTAAAGAAACAAACGGTATAATTCTGCGGCTCACATGTGGAGAAATTTTCCACGCAATAATTCTTTGCATAATGTATTCTAACAACTGGTTTGAGCATGTCCCCATAATATATTGTGCCATATAATAGGGGTCTATCATACTCTTTTTTATTTTACGCTTATCTACTGCATTGCAGAATTTTACCAGCAAACTATTTGGTATCTCCTGTAATGGAAATACAGATTGAAAATACAATTCATAATACTGATGATAAAATGTTAAATTACAGTTATCTGTCTCTGTCAAAATTCCAAGACTGATTAGTTCTCGTTTTATAGAAAAATCTTTAAAAATTTCCCGATATAAAACAGAGGGCATTTGATTACAAAAAGAAAGCAAAGCACAAAAACAGTCAAAAATTTTATCCCGCTTTGTCTTCTTAAAATGAGTACGAATTAATGAAAATCTTTGTTCTAAAAGAGAAAATACAGGTTTTGGAAGTTCTTGTACACTTAACAAGAATTTAGTAATATTTGTTATATAAAAACTTGTTTCCTGTGTACGCTCCAACACATGGAGTTGACTTAAGTATAACAGCATATTTTGAAGATAAAATGGCTGGCATCCACAATGTTCAATAATTTTCTCTAATGTATGCCGATATGCTATTTTATCATTTTTTGACTCTGTTTTATATGTTAGGCATTCATATAAATAAGTTTGAGCGTCTTCGAAACTAAACCCATTCAATTCTGTGGAATAAATCACATCTGGATACTTTGCTGAATATGATTCAACTCTTTTAAAGACCTGATCCGCCTTTGTTCCTGAGTACAAATAATCTCTATTGAATGTCAAAAACATTCCAGATTCTGAAGGTTTACCTGCATAACTTAATAATTGGCTTATCAAATCAAGTGATTTTTCATCCATCCATTGAACATTGTCGATAAGAACCCATATAGCCTTTTTTTTCATAAGTTCAAATAGATAACTTGCCAATTCAGTTGTGCTAATCTGTGATAGAGCCTTATTATGATATAAAATTCGAGCAGTCATATTATGAATGGAATGATTTTCACTTATAACATTTATAGTTTTTTTAGATGAAAGTTCCGGCAGGCCTTCAAGAATAGATACCATATTCCTGATAAAAGAAGCATAGCTCGTTTTTTTTATATCATTATCCAGATGATAGACTTGTTTCTCCAAAATACGTGCTTCTGTTATAGCTTCTTGAATGAGTCTGCTTTTTCCCACTCCACTGTAACCTATAATTTGACATACCGTAAACTTGCGGCTTCGCATTGATTTTTTTTGTAGAAAAATAATATCATGGAATGCTTGTCCAATTAGAGGAGCATCAGCAAGCCATTGCGCTTCTATTTTTCCTAGGGATATTTGTTTTTTTTCATTTTCGCATTCAACAATAATTTTAGGTAATTCTATCCTTTCTTGGGCTGTTTTTAACTTCAAAAATATTGAAAATGAAACTATTCCATTTGTATTAATAGATAAATATGCCGATTTATTAAAATTCAAATTATCATTATGAATTGTATAATTTCTTTTGCTTGATGAATTTATCCATATTTTTACTTTGGCAATATCATTTAAATTATTGTTTGTCAATATTAGTCGTATTATAATGAGATCGTTAAAGCGTACAATTGGCAGATTATCTTTATTATAACATGAAATTTTTTGATCATTTCTATAGACTTCACTACAGACAGAAATTCCAGTAGGTTCTGAATAAGCGCTGAAATGTTGAAATGTCGGAAAATAAAAATTCGTATCCAATTCGGTCCAATACTTAAAAATTAATGATTCTAATTTACAGTCATCATAAATATAAACAGGAATTTTTGAACGTTCTGTAAATCTTGATATTTTTTTTATAAATTCTCGATTTACGGGCGAATAAGAAAAGATTACGATTTCACGCACATTTTCTATATATGCCATAATTAAGGTCATGGATATATCTTTGACCGAAAGTTTCTCTTTGTAATATTTACATTCATACCAGATATCAGCTGTCAAACCATCAAGTAACGGAATACTAATTTCCCAGTCTCTGTTATCATCATGCGTGGTCTGAGTTTTTACAAAACTTCTTCCGGGATATTTGAATTTTAACAAATCTCCAGTAAGATTTTCGAATAATTGTCCATCTTGTTTAAAATTGTTCCAATATATATTTGTCAAATGTAGCATATGTTTAAAATTCCTCTAGCATTTTGTCGTATTATATAATTTTATAGTCTTTTTTAAGATAACTTTGAATTATCTACATCATTCCAAGTTCACCTAACTGATAGATAACAGTAGATTATCCATCCAACCCCACAAACCACAAAAAAACCACGGGCAAATTGCCCGTGGCTACCAAATCAAATATGAAAATCCTTTCTCGGATGCTTCGTCGCCAGTATATCCCGCTGTTTATGCATTGCAACATGGGTATATATCTCTGTAATATGAATCGAACTATGTCCAAGCATTTCCTGGATATACCGAATATCAACGTCTGCTTCAAGCAGGCTTGTGGCGAACGTATGCCGGAACATATGAGGAGTAATGTGCAGTTCAATAGCGGCAGAAGAAGTGTGTTTATTAATCATTCTGCGGATAGACTGATCAGAAAATGCTTTGCCTGACTGATTTACAAAAAAATAGCCGCAGGATTGTATTTCTTTTAGAAAAGCAGCTTTATATTCTTCCAGAATCTGAATTACTTTATCATTGCCAATTTGAATTTTACGTTCTTTCGAACCCTTTCCATAAATTAAAATACTTCTGTCAGTCAGGTTCACATCCGTTGTTTTTAAAGCGCACAGTTCGGAAATTCGGATTCCGGTGGCAAAGAGCAGTTCTATGACGGCAATGTCCCTCAGGGCTGCTTTCTTTTGCCAGTCAGTTTTTGCTTCTTTGCGCTTCTGGTATATAGCGGATAAGAAAATTTCGACGGTATGCAGGGGAATTGTTTTAGGCAGTATGGCAGGTTCACGGAACCTGACATGAATTTTGGAAAACGGGTTTCGTTCAATAACTTCTTTGTATTCAAGATAGTGGAACAGCGCTTTTACAGAAGCGATTTTTCTTTTCACAGTTTTGGGTTTAAATTCCTGATGAAGCCCTGCAATGAAATCCTCCAACATACCGGAGGTAATATCAGAAACGTGCCTGGTTGTGATTTTTGCCTGGAATTGCGCCAGGTCAATCCGGTAAGCCTTTAGCGTTTTAGCGTCTAACCGTTTCTGGCATTTGCAGTATTCCAAATAGTTTTTTATCTGGTTCTGTAGTTCGTTCATTTTAAAATCTCCTTATCTTTGGTATGTATAAACTATATCTTACATGCATTTGAAAAATAATGCACCCGTCAAATCAAAATCAGCAGGATACTTTGGCCTTATGAGAGAACGAAAAAGCGAATACATATGACGTGCGGCCGGGGCGGTAATCCATCTGGAACAGGCATGAAAAAACAAAATAATTTGTAAATACCGCGTACACAAAAAACAAAAAACCAGGCCGCCAAAGCCTGGTTCTTTTATTGCAACAATGTTCATTTCAGCGCAGAGTGCGCCACTCTACGAAAGTTTTAACAATCAAATAATTATAGCTATTTTACATAATTATAACGTGAATGTCAATAGAACGGCTGCTATTCAATCGCTTTTTTGCGCTTGTAAAAACCATTTATATGATTTTCTGAGGAGAATTTCACTGAAACCCTATATGTATTTATAGTATGCCGTCCGGATAAAAATGCTATTTTCTACCTTATTACCTTATTCGCCGTCAAAAAAACAGTCTGAAACTACCTGTTTTATACCATTGAATCGTTAAAATTTCTGGAGCGAATTTGAAAAATCATTCCCGCTATCCGCATCCCCTGCTTAGCGTGATATTTGCGCTATCAGATTGAACGTTAGAGCGTGTTTGAAAAATGCTTTTCGGCAGATGTATTCCACACTTAGCGGGAGATACAGATGACGGGAATGATTTTTCAAACACACTCTAGCAGTTTAATCTGTATAAATTCGGTCTGCGCGGCTATACGAGAAAATTGCCACAAGGTCAGCATCAACATGAATAGTAAATGTCGGATTGTTGCGGTCATAATCGGAGCGATAAAGTCTTTTAAGAAAGAAATAGAAGATTATCTGTTGATATGTTATAATACTTGTGCTGTCCAGCCTACGCCCGAAAACGGGAAAGATAGCGGTCATAAGGACAACAAATAACCTACTGGGCGCTTTTCCAGTATAAAAGAAACGAACCCCCGGACTGTACGGCAATACAGTTCGGGGGTTCGTTTCTTTGTCCACATGGACTTATCACTATTTTTTGCCTGCCGGCATTATAACAAATGAAAATTTTGATTACAAGATACATTTACTATTCCCAAAACAAAAATTTTTCCTTATCTGGTATCACTCAAGATTTATTTTTCAAACACGCTTTAATACTACAGCGAACAATATATTTATAAATCATTTCGGTATAACTCTGACGAAAAAAGTTGTGGCAAAGGGTTGCACCCATTAGGAAGATTTAGGAAACGAAAGCCACTTATCGTGAAGCCTGCCAAAACCGCAGTCAGCCAGAGGACA
>OFGG01000417.1_pt1 | contig 37452 bp, 33 predicted proteins | sample 1521701 | NCBI WGS metagenome assembly OFGG01 (sample SAMEA3504081, study PRJEB24116) | mouse gut metagenome | biome: mouse gut; feature: mouse-associated habitat; material: faeces | place: Denmark | collected 2011
TAGATTTTTCATCTTATTAGGGCGGTACTGTTAACCATGTAACCCAACTAAACGGAAATTTACTCACCCAACGCCCTCTTCACCGAAACCTCTATCTTCTTATTATAACATGCAAAGGTATCCTCTACCCATTTTCCATCCGGCTTCGGTGAAATCAAGCTGACCACCGGAACAATCAAAAGACCTGTCAGCATGGCAAACGCACCGGCATTGATCGGAGACTGTAATAAGGCCGGAAAGCTGCCCCTGACCACCATGTTCAGCACCATAAACCCGGCGCCGAAGGCAAAACTTACATAGCAGGCTGCCTTTGTAGTCCGTTTCCAGTACAGCCCGTAAAGAAAAGGTGCAAGGAATGCCCCCGCAAGGGCTCCCCATGAAACACCCATAAGCTGGGCAATAAAAGTAATGTTGCTCTTATACTGGATTCCTGCGATCACAACAGAAATTGTAATAAATACCACGATCAAAAGGCGCATGATCAATACCTGTTTTTTCTCATCCATGTCCTTGATCACATGTCCTTTCAATACATCCAGTGTCAAGGTTGAGCTGGATGCCATTACCAGAGAAGAAAGTGTGGACATTGATGCGGAAAGCACCAAAATCACGACCAGGCCGATCAATATCGGTGAAAGGCCGGAAAGCATAGTGGGGATAACGGAATCATACCCGTTTGCCGCAATATCAATCTGATCTGAAAACAAACGTCCGAAACCGCCAAGGAAATAGCAGCCTCCTGAAACCACCACTGCAAAAAGCGTTGAGATGATCGTTCCTTTTTTTATGGAGTCCTCACTCTTTATCGCATAAAATTTCTGGACCATCTGCGGAAGCCCCCAAGTGCCCAGGGAAGTCAAGATGACCACACCCAGGAGATTTAGCGGATCCGGCCCAAAGAAAGAAGCAAATACGCCCGGCTGGGTGGATGCGGCCTCATCTTGAATGGATGCCAGCCCGTTTAACGCCTCCATGAAACCACCGTTCCCTTTTAAAACGGCTGCAATCACCACCGCGATCCCGACCAGCATGATGATTCCCTGCAAAAAGTCATTGATCGCCGTTGCCATATATCCTCCGGCAATCACATAAATCCCTGTCAGGACCGCCATCACAATGATACACACTGTATAATCAATGTCAAACGCCATCCCAAACAAACGGGAAAGTCCATTATAAAGGGATGCTGTATACGGAATCAAAAATATAAACACAATCACCGACGCACTGATTTTTAAACCCTTGGACTGAAATCTTGTTCCAAAAAATTCCGGCATGGTGGCACTGTCTAAGTGCTGCGTCATGACCCTGGTCCTTCTTCCCAAAATCACCCATGCAAGCATAGAGCCGATCAATGCATTCCCAATACCGATCCATGTGGAAGCAATGCCATATTTCCATCCGAACTGCCCTGCATACCCTACAAAGATCACCGCCGAAAAATAAGACGTTCCATATGCAAAGGCGGTAAGCCATGGGCCTACACTCCTTCCCCCAAGAACAAACCCGCTTACATCTGTGGCATGTTTCCTGCAGTAAAATCCGATGGCAATCATTGTACCGAAAAATATCAGCAGCATAATAACTTTAATTATCATCTCTCTTATCCCCCTTTTTCCTCATGTCTGGCAAACTAACTCCTGATCTGCGCTTCCACCAGCCTGGTTCCGCAATACCGTTCCCGGAGCTTTGGCTTTTCTATCTTTCCGGTAGGATTCCTTGGGATATCCGCAAAAATAACCTTGTGCGGCCTTTTATACCGGGGCAGCTTCTTACAAAATCCCATAACTTCTTCTTCCGTACATTCTATCCCTGGCTTTAGCTCAATCACTGCTAACGTAGTTTCACCAAGCCGCTTATCCGGAATACCGATCACCGCCACATCATGTACCGCATTGTGGTTCCGGATAAAATCTTCAATCTGCACCGGATAAATATTTTCACCGCCGCTGATGATCACATCTTTTTTGCGATCCACCAAAAAGATAAATCCATCTTCATCCTCCATAGCCATATCGCCGGTAAAAAGCCATCCATCCTGAGAAAGCACCTCTTTTGTGGCCTTCTCATCATTATAATAGCAGGTCATCACACCCGGTCCTTTTACAGCAAGTTCACCCACATCGCCTTTTTGCACCACATCCTGGCTCTCATCCACAATCTTAACCTGCCAGCCAAACCCTGGCTTCCCGATCGCACCAACTTTATGGATGTTCTCCACGCCAAGGTGAACACAGCCAGGACCTATGGATTCACTTAAACCGTAGTTCGTATCATACAAATGCTCCGGGAAATACCTTTTCCAGTGTTTGATCAGGCTGGGCGGAACCGGCTGAGCGCCGATATGCATCAACCTCCACTGGGAAAGTTCATAATCTTCCATCTTCAAAGCGCCACTATCAAGCGCCTCCAAAATATCCTGTGCCCACGGCACAAGCAGCCACACAATCGTACATTTTTCTTTTGACACCGCATCTAAAATATATTCCGGCTTGGTTCCTTTCAAAAGGACAGCCTTACTGCCGGAGAGAAGCGAACCAAACCAATGCATCTTAGCCCCCGTATGATAAAGCGGCGGGATACAAAGGAATACATCATTCCTGGTCTGCCCATGATGATTCTGCTCCACTCTGCAGGAATGGATCAGGCTTTCATGGTTATGTAAAATTGCCTTGGGAAACCCTGTGGTTCCCGATGAAAAATAAATTGCCGCATTATCCTTTTCCGTTAAAGCAATCTTTGGTGCCACACTGGAGCAGTTAGAAGTCAACGTATTATAGTCCTCCGCAAAAGACGGACAATGCTCTCCGGCAAAAAAAATCAGCCGGTTTTTGCTGATAGAATCCACAATTTCTTCTACCCTGCCAATAAACTCCGGACCAAAAATCAGCACATCGACTTCCGCCAGATTAATACAATACTCAATCTCATCCGGTGCGTACCGGAAATTTAATGGAACCGCCAGCGCCCCTGTCTTTAATATACCAAAATAAATCGGAAGCCATTCCAGACAGTTCATAAGCAGGATTGCGACTTTGTCTCCCTTCTTGATTCCCCTCTCCAACAGCAAATTGGCAAATCGATTGGCCTTTTCATCAAAAACCCCCCATGAAATTTCCCTGCGGTAATGGGTAAGTGGGTTCGGCTCCATCAATTCATATTCCTTCCAAGTAACTCGACGCACTTCCTTCACTTCCGGGTTTATTTCCACCAGGCAGATTTCATCCCCATAGCTTCTGCTATTCTGCTCCAGCACATCAACTATTGTCATTTTCTGTTACCTTCCTCTTTCTGCTTTTTCTGCTTGTCTGATTTAAAGCTTTAACGCTTTGACCTATAAAAGTATACAAAAAAGAACCGTGGTTGTCAACGGTTCTTCTTGTTTTTATCAAAGTATAATCATACTATGAAAATGTTAACCTCCGGGCAATGCATCCCATCACATTTGATCCTGAAATTCTTTAATCGTGCCTGCCCTTGCCGCTGCTTTATGCCAACGTTTTAATACTGTCATATCTTTCTCCCCAAATATTTTCTCTTTTATTTTTTCCGGGATTTCCCCTAAGTCTTCCAGAAGTTCCAAAATAGCCTCCATCCAGCCTTTTACTAATCCCTGACTAATTCCCTCGGCCCTTCCTTCAATCCTTCCTTTTCTCTCGTACTGGTCAAACAATTCACACACTTTAACTTCATCCTCCTCTTTGATCCGGCATTCTTCCAGCCACTTTTTGACGTCCTCGTCCGTTGTCCTCTCTCCCGATAGCGCATTTATCATTTTGATCAGGGCTGCTTTATGTACTATCTTCCTATTGGAACGGTAGCCTTTTCCTTCTGCAAGATAATCTACCACGATCCGCATATCACTTTTGAAAAGCTCCCTTATCTCTTTTGTCAAATGCCTCATCTCAAACACATGGACTTTTAATTCGTCTACATATTTCCATGCTCCCTCCGGGATCCGCCGCCTCTTAAAAAGCTCCCTGCTGTCACGGTTCTTCCTCCACCTTGCCTTCCCCCAGTAAAGCACGATCTCGACCACCGGAAACAGGTTTGGCATCTTATTTTCGTACTGCTCTCGGTAAAGCCCGCCTGTGTAACCTGCCTTCCTAAGGACCGCCTTGCCATCTACGTTAGACTGGTTGGCAATTAGATAGACCAGGTTGATCCGCCCATCCAGCATCTCATATTTACACAGGTCCGCATACTGGCTGCGCAGCCTTTCCAGCCCTTGGTATATGCTTTCTGTCGGCCCGGAGATCATCCTGTCCTGGTCTGCCACCTTTTCCCCCTGGTACAGCAGCGCGTTAATCACATCTTCTGCGATATCCGGGTATGACACAAATTCTTTTTCTGCAGTGTCTTTCTTTTCCCCGCCGTCCGCCTGTACAGTTTCTTTATTCTTTCTCATTCGCCCTCCTTCCGTAGGCCGGCAGGGGTTCACAGGCTTCTGCTAAAGAAGATCTTCCCATAAATAAATTCTTTCCATGGGAATTATTTCTCTGCGGAAAAGATAATTTAATGTCTACAGGTTTTCCTTCCGCTCTATCCATCCCTGCCATATTTAATTAATGTTTGGTAATAAAAGCAAGGATTTCTAAAACAGATCTCTGCATCCTTCATCAGGACGCTTATTAGAAAATTAGATAATAGAACGAATTTCCGTTAGAATTTCTATGCTTTGATTTATTGTATCAAGATATACATGGTTCGTCAATTATTATTCTTATATAATTTAACATATAAATAACTCCGACAATACATCCTGTCACATTTGATCCTGAAATTCTTTGATTGTGCCTGCCCTCGCCGCTGCTTTATGCCAACGTTTTAATACTGTCATATCTTTCTCCCCAAATATTTTCTCTTTTATTTTTTCCGGGATTTCCCCTAAGTCTTCCAGAAGTTCCAAAATAGCCTCCATCCAGCCTTTTACTAATCCCTGACTAATTCCCTCGGCCCTTCCTTCAATCCTTCCTTTTCTCTCGTACTGGTCAAACAATTCACACACTTTAACTTCATCCTCCTCTTTGATCCGGCATTCTTCCAGCCACTTTTTGACGTCCTCGTCCGTTGTCCTCTCTCCCGATAGCGCATTTATCATTTTGATCAGGGCTGCTTTATGTACTATCTTCCTATTGGAACGGTAGCCTTTTCCTTCTGCAAGATAATCTACCACGATCCGCATATCACTTTTGAAAAGCTCCCTTATCTCTTTTGTCAAATGCCTCATCTCAAACACATGGACTTTTAATTCGTCTACATATTTCCATGCTCCCTCCGGGATCCGCCGCCTCTTAAAAAGCTCCCTGCTGTCACGGTTCTTCCTCCACCTTGCCTTCCCCCAGTAAAGCACGATCTCGACCACCGGAAACAGGTTTGGCATCTTATTTTCGTACTGCTCTCGGTAAAGCCCGCCTGTGTAACCTGCCTTCCTAAGGACCGCCTTGCCATCTACGTTAGACTGGTTGGCAATTAGATAGACCAGGTTGATCCGCCCATCCAGCATCTCATATTTACACAGGTCCGCATACTGGCTGCGCAGCCTTTCCAGCCCTTGGTATATGCTTTCTGTCGGCCCGGAGATCATCCTGTCCTGGTCTGCCACCTTTTCCCCCTGGTACAGCAGCGCGTTAATCACATCTTCTGCGATATCCGGGTATGACACAAATTCTTTTTCTGCGGTGTCTTTCTTTTCCCCGCCGTCCGCCTGTACAGTTTCTTTATTCTTTCCCATTCGCCCTCCTTCCGTAGGCTGGCAGGGGTTTACAGGCTTCCGCTCTGTCCATCCCTGCCTTATTTAATTAATATTTGGTAATAAAAGCAAGGATTTCTAATACAGATCTCTGCGTCCTTCATCAGGACACTTATTAGAAAATCAGATAATAGAACGAATTTCCGTTAGAATTTCTATGCTTTGACTTATTGTATCAAGATTTACATGGTTCGTCAATAAAAAAACAATTAAAGTTCATTTTTCTGAAGTGAAATTTTTACTTAAAAACGTTGATAGGAGCAGCATTATGCCGCTCCTATCAGCTTATCATCATACCTATCTTCTATCAAGGGGTACCGTATCATCCGCATACAATCCTGATATCTGGTCTTCCAAATCTTTTTCCTGCTTCTTCATGTCATGGTGCTTCCAGGCAAATGCCACGATTACCACGATCAATATGATCAATGCCGGTAAATCCCACCAGCAGAAGCCGAGTGTGGTATGTTCCAATATATATGACATGTTCAATCCCCCTTCCCGTTACCTTGCTGCATGGTTTTAAGTCTCTCCATCCGGTTCTCGTCAAACTGCTTTTCACGCTTCTTTTGTTTATAGCTGTGCACAATGAGTTCCACCAGTGTGATGCCCCCTGCAAGGAGCGCCGGTAATTCCCAGAAGTGCATGCCTAAACTATTGTGTGTTAAGTTATACAAATTCATCCACATATTTTTACCTCCATTCCCGTCTGCGCGTCCTTATCTTCTACGGCCTCTTTGGTCCGCAATGCCAAGCTGCCTTCTCAGGGTCTCCTCTGCCAGCTGGTCTTTCAGCTCTGCCAGCTTCTTCTGGCGTTTTTTCATGTTGTGCGTAAAGCATGAGTAAATGATCAGGGTCGCCAGCATCAGTAAAAAGCTTAAGATGCAGCACTCGTGGTCAGCCAACTCTCTGTCTGCCAACGGTACTTCCTCGTCTTCGACAGGCATCACGACGATATTTCCATCCTCATCTTCCGTAATGATTCCATCTAATGGTACCTGCGCATCAGCCACTGCTACCAGTGCCGGTGCTGCTAATGCCGGCGGTACTGTTCCTGCTGCAGGCGGTGTTACCGGAACAGGACCTTCGTCAATGGGTGGTGCGGGCGTATCTGGTGTTCCTGGTGCTTCCGGCATTTCTGGTACCGGCGGTACTACCGGATCATCCGGATCAGTATCCGGATCAGTTCCCGGATCTAGAACGTCAGGTCCATCAGTCGGATCCGGCACTCCCGGAATCGCTGTATATGTCACCACATATTCCTTATCTTCTCCCAGTGTCGTATCAAATTTAAATTCACCAATTTGCCAATCACATGTGTATCCTTCTAATTCCGGTACTGGTATTTGGATATTATCAGCCCCATAAGCATATTGCGTAGATACTGTCCTTATTTCCGTTCCGTCCGCATACTGATAGCGAATCGTCAATGTGTACAAATTGTTCCATGAAACTGTAAATGTTGTATCTCCCGTGATTTCCAGCTCTTTTGTGGGTTCGATACCACCTGCCCAGCTTTTTGAATCTTCCCTATATCCGGCTGCCGTATTGGGGATCGTCATCGGAATCTGTGTCGCTACAAGATATCCTTTCGCTCCTTCCGTTCCACGCACTGCTCTATTACCGTCAGCATCAAGAAGAGTCACTACAGCCTTGGCCAATGATACTGTTCCAGTGGGAACCTCGCCATCCATTGCTGCATTATAGCTCACGACTACCTGATATTTATCCGGCACTCCGTCTCCACTGTCTGGATTCGCCGGATTTCCTATCATATCTCGTGTGTAATATACTTCTATTACATTTGATGCGTCTGAATCTGATTCATTATCCTTAATCTCCAGACCATTATTAACCACTTTATCGAAAAGATACTTAACACCATTTACCTCTACTTTATCCTTTGGCTCAACCGACACTGTTTCTCCATACTCTTTCTCTCCTTCTGTAGGCATTCCTTCTTCAGGCGCTTCTCCCAGTGTCCAGTTCCCATTTACATCATCATAATAATATTCAACGCTATATTTATAACTGCCTAAACCATATGTGAAAGTATAAGTTACATCGCCACTGATTGTTTCCGGTAAACCTGAAGCACTTATAGTTCCCTCGCCTTCAACACCCCAGTTACCGCCTTTATATCCTGTATCCGCCTTTGTTCCCGGAATTTCCCCAGGAGCGAGTGTGTACGATGTTCCATATCCATCCCCAGCCTTATCAAATGTTACTACCATACTCTTGGGCGTTTTATCTGTCCATGTACCGTTCTCCACCTGGAACGTTACTCTCCTCTGGTACTTGTCAGGAATGTTGTCAGGTTCATCCGGGTTCTCGCCTTCGCCGATTACATCCAGCACATAATAGATATTCACTTCATTATTCTCTGCGTTCCTATCTACCTTCTTCTCCTCGCCTTCGATCCTATCCAACATGTAATGCTTTCCATTGTAGTCGTACGTATCAGGTGCATAGTAGAATTTAGAAATAGGATCTCCTATGTCCGCAAATCCAGGCACTTCCAATTTATCAGGAGTTCCTTCTTCAAAGTTGTAAACTACGTTATAAGACGATATGGTCGTACGGTAATACAAATTTATTACGTTTTCTGCATTCTCATTATCGCCATCCGCCACTGTAATTGTCAGCATTTCTGGATCTGAATCAACGAATTTATATCCATCAATTTCAATTGCGACATCCTTACCGTTGATTTCAGCTCCGAACTCCTTGCCAGACGTAACCTCGGCTGACTTCAAAACTTTCTCAGTTTCTTCCTCAAGGTAATTTACTGTATAACTTAAATCTGTTCTCTTGACGTAGTACACCTTCAATACATTATCTTCAACCTGCTGTGTAATCGTTATAGATCCCGGGTCACTTTGAAGCTTATAACCAACTTTATCTTTTGGTTCATATCGACTGACTTTAGAACCAAATTTAGCAGTCCCCGATTCTGTTGCTTCATCATCCTTTACATTATCGTAATAATATTCAATGCGATAATCGTAACTATTTGCAACATATTTCCCATAATAATTTGTATGAGTATTTATTATGTTCCTAGAGGTAGAAAATTCTACTTTTTGTGTACATATTTCATCCGTATACCATCCATCAAATCTATAACCATCTTTTTCTTGCATCGTCGGCGGAGTCAGATTTTTTTCCTCATATCCTCCATCCACTGTCTTAGCGGCATCTATTATGGGCGTAAAATCTGTTTCACCAGGATTTTTAACCAAAAACCCTATAGTTACTTTATCTGCTTGGTTAACATATATCAGACCATCTAAATGAAAAGTATAAGTACCATTTGCAACCATTGGATTATATTGGTTGATTCCTGAATTTGCTCCGTCCGCCACTTTAACGTCTTCCCATACAATAGTATAATATCCTCTTTTGTCAGCGTTCTCTGACCCAGATTCTGCATATTTATATGTTTCTCCATCTGGTGAAGGATATACAATATCAGGGAAACTCTTAGGCAAGCTTATTCCTGTAAAATCTCCTTTTTTATTTAATTCCTTACCTGCATCTCCCTTGGTTGGTGCTGATTGTGCACCTGATATGGATCCGGTACCTAACCCATACCAATTGTTATTTGCTCCAGCATCTCTTTCTCCGCCTGGTTTCAATCCGTAAACATATAGCGGATATGTACCATCTTGCTTTATAACTACTTCTATCGTGTATGTCTTAGTAGTGTTCTCCCCTTTCACAGTCACAGTCGCTATTCCTGTTTTTTTTGCTTGAATTGTTCCTTTACTTTGATTATCAGTATAACTACTTTCAACACTTACTACTTTCGGATCATTTGATTCCCATGTTGGAGATTGATCATTAGCCCATTTCTTAAGTCCAGATTCTATAACTAAGGTATCCCCTACAAACATCTGATAATTTTCGCTACCGGTTGTTATATTCTCTTCTTGTACAACCGTATATATAGAAAAATGCCCTGCCGTAAATACTATACTGTCACTGACAGTTCTATCCCCTGTAACTTTATCTGCTAATGATACTGCATCATCCACATGGTAAACCGCCATACTGGTCGCTTCATCAGACGCAGAAATCCCAGAGAATGTAACTATGACATCACGACCTTCCACAGGCTGCACTTCATTGCCGTCCTGATCCTGCAGTGTCACATCAATTGCCGTAGTATTTACAACTTCCTTATCTTCTTCTACTGCATCAGAAATTACGCTTTCTATCTCGCTGGAAGAAACATCTTTCGCCACTACCTTAGTTCCTTCCGGAAGGACACCTTCCACTGCTTTCACAGTAACGGTCACACCACCTGCTTCTGCAATACCTTCAAATACAGGATAGTTTACTTTTTCTATAAAGGTAACTTCAATTTCCGTTTCCCCTTCAACTGTCACTGCATATGTGGAAACATTTGAAGTCTTGGAAGCTGCACCTGTAAGTATTCCGTTTACTTTTACAAGACTGTTATATTTTCTTTCAGGCTTAACAGCGAAAGAGAACTCTCTTTTTTCTTTTACAGTTGTGCTATAGCTGTCTGTCACGCCAACCGCTTCGCCTTCCGGAGTGTTCACTGTCACGGTTCCAATTGCTTCCGAAACATTTAATGTAACCCCATACTCTTTTGCTTCTTCCTCATCAGAAATAAATCCAACGCTGACTTCTGTATCAGCACTGATCTCATACAGTTCGTATCTAGAAACATCTTCATCTGTGGATGCCGCATCGACTGTTTCTCCGTTTACAGTCACGCCGACGATATACCCCTCATCCGGTTCTACATCAAAGATAAGTGAACTTCCCTTTTCCACCGTTCCGCTAAACCCATTTGTTGCGTCAACAGATTCATCCGATGTGTTGACTGTCACTGTTCCCTTCGCTTCCGGAACATTGATGGTCACTTTATATTCCTTTACTTCCTCATCTTCGACTTCTTTTTCTTCCTCTGCAGTGAAGGTTACTTCCACTTCCATGTCAGACTTGATATTCAGTTCATAGGTGGAACTATTTTCACTTATAGATACTGCATCAGCAGTTTTACCATCTATAACCACACTGCCGGTGTATCCTTCATTAGGTTCTACTGTAAAGGATATACCAGTTCCTTCCTCTACTGCCTTGCTAAATGAACTTACTACTTTAACGGCTTCCTCGTCCGATGTATTGACTGTAACAGTACCATTTTTTGATGCACTGATCGTCACATTGTAAGAATCCTGAAGTTCTTCCTCCTCATCTTCTTCCCGCTCTTTTGCATCTTCGGCAAACGCTACCTTGACATTTGTATCGGAATTGATTTCCAGAGTATAGATACCGTCTCCGTCAGCTTCGGCCGGTTCCGCGTTCCCTTTTACCCTGACTTCATCCACTTGATATCCGTCTTTGGGCTCTACCGTAAATTTCACCGTTGATTCTTTTTCTACCATATCTTCGAATCCCGTGAAATCCATCGGTTCTTTAACTATTACGGTTCCCTTATCAGAATCGCAGTCAAAGACCACTTTATATTCATCTTTTACCTCAGGGCTTTCACTCGGCACCGGCGCCGCACTGGGGCTGGCCGAAGGTGAAGCGCTTGGATCGGAACTTTCCGTTTCTACAGGTGAATCCGTTTCCTCGGCTCCCGCTTCCGGAAAATTTTCCGCTTCCTCGTTTCCTCCTGTCGGATTGATCGGTGCCACCTCTTCTCCAAGTGTGATATCATCATCCGGCTCAGAGATGTCATCCGCCACTTCGGGCTCTGACTGCCCGGAGTCACCCATTTCTTCCGTCTCTTCGGGCTCCGGCGCTTCTCCCGTAATATCCTCCGCAACGATCGTTTCTGTTTCCGATACCGTCTCTGTCTCTGCCGGTTCCGCGCCTCCTTCCGCGCGCAAATGCGCGTCAGAAGAATACACGCAGGTGGTCACGATAAGGACAACTGCCAGAAGAAAAGCAATCCATCGTTTCAAGTTACCCTTAAGATTCTTTTTCATCTCTTCTCCCCTTCCTTTAAAAATGAAGCGTTTGTAAAACCTAATTTAGTAGTCTTATTTATAAAGAGTGTCAAAAAAGTAAAAAGAGCTCAAAAAAAATTAAAAAAAATAAAGAATTTATTATTTTTTTATAGTCTCATCTAAATAAATTATAAATTATTGTAGCCATTGCACAAAAAATGTGCTATACTACAACAACATCCCAATAGTATTTTTGAATTAAACAAAGGATCACGCATTATGAAAATAAAGAAATTCGACAGGTATAAAACTGTCCACCTGATACTTTTTATCCTGCTGGCAGGAATTGGTCTTTTCATCATCCTGACAGACCCGGAGCTTTATCAGATGATAGCCAATAATTCTCACATCCGCGCATTGTGCATATTGTTATGGATAGTATTTGTTCTAAGCTTTCTGTTCATCTTTATGGACTTCAGCCTGTTTTCCACTTTTAAAAAGGATTATCGGGAATTGGATTTTGCCGTATCTTCAGATCCGGTATCCGGTATTGCCAACCGCTATAGCTGCGATTCCCTGATTGAAAAATATCTTGACCAGCCCCTTCCAAGGAACATTGGCTGTGTGATGTTTGACCTTACCAATATCGGAGACGTAAACCAGAACCGGGGGCATGTAGCCGGAAATGACCTGATCCATGATTTTTCGGGGATCCTGCAGGCCTCTTCCTTGAATCTGTGCTTTGTGGGGCGTAACGGCGGCAACAAGTTTCTTGCCCTGTTTGAAAACTGTACCACCCAGAAGCTGAACATCTTTTTAGACCGGGTCAGCGACCGGGTAGATAAGCACAACGACAATCCTGACGTTCCGCCTATTTTATACCAATACGGTACGGCTTACCGGGAGGATGAATCCGTACAGACCATTACGGACCTGATTGCTCTTTCTAACCGCCGTATTTATGAATGATAGTTTTTTCAAGGGGAGTTTAGCGCACGAGCGTCTTATATTGAGGGGAGGTAACTGCATATGTCGGCTTTGGATTATAATTATGTCGCAAACCTTGTGGTCAATGCACAGCTTGGCGACAGCAATGCATTTGCAGAACTATATGCAGCCACGTACCAGAGGGAATATCATTTTGCATATTGTTATTTGAGGGATGAACATTTAGCGCAGGACGCTCTGCAGGAAACCTACATCATCGCCTTAAAAAATATCAGTAAATTAAAAGATCCTATGCTGGTCATCGCATGGCTGAATCAGATCAATTTCCGTGTATGCTTCCAGCTGCAGAAAAAGCAGCAAAAGTACGATGCGGAGATGATTGACTACAGCAGTATTGATTCGGATTCCGCCGGGGATTCTATCCGTTCCAGTACCCGTACCCCTTTTGTGGGCAATAATCCGGAAGACATGGCCATCCGGATTGATTCCCAGGAATATATCATGAACCAGATCTTAAAGCTTCCCTTTACGGAAGCCCAGGTGATTATTTTAAAATTTTACCGAAATTTGAAACATGGCGAGATTGCGCAGCTTATGGACATCAGCCAAAGCTCCGTAAAAAGATACCTAAACAGCGGGAAAGCCCATCTTGAAAAGATTTTCCAGCAACAAGGGGGTGACATATATTTATGAAATTATTTAAGAAACCTGCCGTATCACAGCTAGACCTTGAGATAGCCAGTCAGATTCTGGAACAGGTATTTGAAGCAAATGACATGGAGCTTAACTCCATCTCCCTAGAGGCTCTGGCTTCTTACAGTAATTACCGGAAAGAACGGTTTACTTTGCAACGGACAATCTTAGTCATCATCATGGCATTGTTTATCCTGCTGCCTCTTTTGTTCATACCGGCATCTTTTACCATAAACGACCCATCCAGTCAACATGGATTTAATCCTGTCTACCGGATGGAAGTGGATTCCTTTATGCTGGTGGAGCGTGTCACCGCCACCATTGACGGACGCAATGTTCCGGTGTACGAGATGGATTCCCACGTTTATTCCATAGAGCCTCCCATGAACGGGCTGATGGAAGTTACCGTGACTTTAGTAAACCGTCAGAGCGCAACTCAGTACGTGGAAGTTACCACCGTTGACAGAGAAGTTCCCACAGCCACCGCCTGTACGAAAGACGGGGATCTGATTAACCTGTACTTATCTGACGGGCTATCCGGTGTGGATTTTGAAAAACTCCGGGCTGTTGACTTAGACGGCCAGGAAGTGGTTCCAATCTCATTTGACACGAAGACGGGCTGTGTCACTTTCGATAATGTTAAAAGCACGCTGAACGTTTTTGTTCCCGATGCTGCCGGCAATCAGCTGCATCTGATCATTTCCATCCAATAAAAATTTTATAAAATGTTAAAACAAGGCAGGCCTGACGGCCTGCCTTGCCTATATTTTTTGTATTCTCTATATTCTTTGTATGAAAAATTTCCCTGCGCGGAACCAGATTTTTCCTTTGATCTGCCGGATCCCCACGCCGCCAAAATCCCTGGAATCCATGGATTTCTCCCGGTTATCCCCCATCACGAAAATCTGGCCGTCCTTCAGGGTATACGGGTATCGCACAATACCGTTATGCTCCTTGGTCTCCCCAGGGATATAAGGCTCTGTAAGAAGTTCCTCATTCACATAAACTTTACCGTCCTTAATATCTACGGTATCCCCTTCCATGGCAATGATCCGCTTCACATAATATTCCCCGGATGGAATACGGACGGATATCACATCTCCCCGATGATAGTCGAAGTTGATCCTGGTATATAAAGCAATATCCCCCTCCGTCAGGGTCGGTTCCATGGAACCGCCTTTCACAAAAGAAAAGCCGATCACGCACCGGAAGACGATCAATAGTGCCAATAACAGCCATACAAACTTTCTTACGTCCGACAGCCATCCATATTTCAGGCTGTCATATTTTCTTAAAAAACGCCGGGGTTTAACCCTGGGTTCTATGTCATTGTCGATCCTGTAACCTTTCGGATACCGGGTTTTCTTCTCCCCTCTCACAATACCACCTCTGTCACACAATTGTCATACCCAAAGCGGCAGAACGTACCTTATAAATATTAATTATCAATGATGGCCGTGTAATTGTCAATAGTAAGAACTGGCTTTACACTTTCCCTTTAATCCGCTATAATGTAGCTGTATTAAATCTACTTTAAGAAAGGAGCTGCCCCATGCACAGAAAATCTATGCTTATCTGTGTACTTTTCATATTGACTGCTTTGGTATCATTTAATGGCTGTGCTTCCGAAACAGGGGAAGCTTCCGTGAATACAAAGATTTTCGACACCAAGTCCGATAACAAGGCTGCTTCTAATCCCCAGCAATCCCCCGCCAAAAGGGAAACGGTCCGCAAATGTCTGGTTCCTGAGGCATCCGGGACATTGACTTATGGGGACGATGCCATTTCCATAGACGCTTCCCACACTTCCGACGGTTACGTAATGGTCAAATACCAGGGAAACGCCTCAAAGGTAAAGCTTCAAGTTACGGTGCCGGATAATACGGTTTACACTTATACCCTTTCTTCCGGCGGCTATGAGACTTTTCCCCTGCCGGGCGGAAGCGGCAGTTACAAACTGGATGTGCTGGAAAACGCCTACGATGATATGTACGCCCTGGCCCTTTCCCAGGACATCTCCGTTACCATAAGCGATGAATTTAAGCCATTTTTATACCCCAACCAATATGCCTGGTTTACGGAAGGCGACGCGGCGGTTACCTTCGGCATTGAGATATCGGACAATTCCTCCAGTGATCTTGATTATCTGGAGCAGGTCTATCTTTATGTGATCCAGAACATTACTTATGATGATGAGCTGGCCGCCACCGTCTCATCAGGTTACCTTCCCGACGTAGATACCACACTTCGGACCAAAAAAGGAATCTGTTTTGACTATGCTTCTTTGATGGTAGCGCTTTTGCGCTCCCAGGGAATCCCTACCAAGCTTCAGATCGGGTATTCCGGGGATGCCTACCATGCATGGATCAGCGTTTACCTTAAGGAAGCCGGCTGGGTAGATAAGATCATTGAATTTGACGGAAAAAGCTGGTCCTTGATGGATCCCACTCTTGCAGCTAATAACAGCCGCTCATCTGTCCAGAAGTATGTAGGCGATGGGAGCAAATACACGGTAAAATATGTCTATTAATCAGTTTATTGAACAAACGAAACATGGAGGATTATCAACTATGAAATCTTTTTCCAGTCTGGAATTAGCATCATTTTGCGGACAGATCGCCCTGATCCTGAAAGCAGGTATTTCATCTTTGGAAGGACTTACCATCATGCAGGAGGATGCCTCTTCTCCCGATGAAAAGGAAGTGCTTAATGCGCTCCTTAGCAATATGCAGGAAACCGGAAGCCTGTATCAAGCCATGGATTCCCTGAAGCTTTATCCCCCTTACATGCTCCATATGGTCCAGATTGGTGAGGAGACCGGTACTCTTGACAGTGTGATGGCCTCCCTGCAAAGCCATTACACCAGGGAAGATTCCATCCGCAAAAGTATCCGTAATTCCATCACTTACCCTATGATCATGGTAGCCATGATGGCGTTGGTGATCATCGTCCTTCTGGTAAAGGTGATGCCCGTATTCAATCAGGTATTTATCCAGCTTGGCACGGAAATGACCGGTTTTTCCAGGACCCTTATGAATGCAGGTACCGTAATAAGCCGCTACTCCATTGTTTTTATCATATTGTTGGCTGCCATCACGGTATTTGCCTTTTATGGCATCCGGACCGCGTCCGGAAGGCGCCTGTTCCAAAAGATCGGTTACCGGCTTTCCTTTACAAGAGCTATCTATGACGAAATCGCCGCCTGCCGGTTCGCCAGCGGGATGGCTCTTACCTTAAGCAGCGGCTTAAACCCGGACCGCAGCATGGAATTGGTGACCTCCCTAAATGACGACCCCATTTTCGGACAGAAGATCAGCCTGTGCCAGCAAAAAGTGCAGGAAGGGGAAGATCTATCCCAGGCCCTTTTTACCTCCGGCATGTTTACAGGGGTTTATGCAAGGATGGCGTCCATCGGCTCTAAAACCGGTTCCATGGATCAGGTAATGGATGAGATTGCAGGCCTTTATCAGGATGATATTGATACCCGCATGAACAATCTTCTTGCGGTTTTAGAGCCAACGTTAGTCGTTTTGTTATCCCTGATCGTAGGGGTGATCTTGTTATCGGTGATGCTGCCGCTTATGGGGATCATGTCCAGCATTTAACTTAAAGGAGTTTACATATGAACCGTTTCGTATATCGTAAACAGAAACATCCCATGCCTAAGCTGGCCTTATCAGTGGGTGTATTTGCTCTTACCGCACTCCTATTTTTTCAGGGGATTTCCTCCATCTCGGAAGGCACCAGAAAACGCCAGAAGGAAAGCCTTGAAAATGCGGTCATGCGCAGCATTACCCACTGCTATGCCGTGGAAGGCACTTATCCGTCCAGTCTTGAATATCTGAAGGAAAACTATGGCCTGACCTACGATGAGACCGTCTTTTTTGTAGACTATCAGACCATCGGTTCTAATATTCTGCCGGATGTCACCATCATTGAGAGGGGGAACTGATTTTATGGGATTTCATTTAAGACGTAAACATATGATCGACCTGCTGTTCCCGATCGCTTTATTTTTTGTTTTTGCATTATCGGCGCTGACCCTGGTCCTGTTTGCTGCCAGAGTTTACCGTTCCACTACGGAAAATTCTTCCCTCCAGTATACATCCCGGACGGGCTTATCTTACATCAGCGAAAAGATCCACCAGAATGACGGGAACGGGGCTATTACTCTTGGAAGCTTTGACGGTTGTGACGCCCTTATCATGGAACAGGAATTGGGGGAGGAAACTTACCTGACTTACATCTACGCCAATGACCAAAGCTTAAAAGAACTTTTTATCAAATCCGGCGTTAACGCAAAGGCTGCAGATGGCCGGACGATCCTGGATATCCAGAATTTTTCCATCCGGCAGCTTTCCGAAAATCTGTTCCGTTTTGACTGTACAGACGCCAAAGGCCAGGCAAGCTCCACCATCGTGGGAGTCAGAAGCAAATAGATCTTACCAGAAAGGACACTATCCAATGACACCAAAAAACAGGGCACGCTCATCCAGCCTATTTCTTATGGAATTAATACTTGCCATTCTCTTTTTTTCTGTGGCAAGCGCTGTCTGCGTGCAATTTTTTGTTAAATCCCATCTGCTGAACCTGGAATCCAAAGCATTAACCCATGCAGTCAACGAGTGTTCCGGCGCAGCGGAGATCATCTCTACGGCAGACTCCCTTACGGACGGCCTTACACTTTTGCAAGCCCAATATCCACACGCAGATGTACTGCTTTCTGAAAAAAACGGCGCCATCCGGGTTTATTATGACGATTCTTTTTCAGAATGTCAAAAACCCCATGCCGCCTATATGCTGGACATTGATTTAACTTACAACGGGCAGATGATCGGCCTGTCCTTATCCATGGTTCAGGCAGATGCAAAATCAGCCGGCCGGGAAACGCCCATTTATCAATTGGAAACCAAACACTACATTGCAAGGGAGACCAATGCCCATGAAAAATAAAGAGAAACAACAGTCTTATTTTGTAAATATCGGCTCGTCCTCCCTGCTGGTCATATTCCTGATCCTATGTCTTGTCACCTTTGCTATCCTTTCTCTGTCAAGTGCCAAAAGCGATCATTCTTTCAGCCAGCGGCTGGCACAGCACAGGCGGGTTTATTATGAAGCATCGGCGAAGGCGGAGGAAACCGTGGGTGAAATAGACCTTATCCTTGCCAGCGCTTCCGATTCTTCTGACGGATTTGACCATTACCTCTCCTCTGTCAGCACCGCCTTAAACGAAAGCCAGATAAACGGCATTTCTGTTAATTGCAATACGGAAAAAGATAATACCGTTATCTCCTTTCAGATTCCCGCTGGAGAATCCCAATCTCTGCAGGTAGCCCTTCAGGTAACGGACTACCGGAAAGCCAAAACCTATTATACCATAAAAACATGGCAGGTGGTCAATCATGGCGGGCAGGAAAGTGACCGCCCGCTGAACCTGATCTCAATACCGTAAGGTTTGATCCATTTTGCACCTACAACAATCAATAAAAGGAGTTTACCCCTATGGACTTAAAAGAATGTTTGCATCAGGCCATTTCGGCCAATGCTTCCGATGTGTTTATCATTGCCGGACTTCCGGTCTCTTTCCGGAAAAACGGCGTTATATGCCAGTTTGGCGAGGAGAAACTGCTTCCTTCCGACACCCAGACTGTCCTGACCGATATTTATAAATATGCCAGCGACCGGGATATAAACCGTCTTTACGAAAACGGGGATGATGACTTTTCTTTCGCAATTACGGGGCTGTCACGTTTCCGCGTCAGCGCCTACAAGCAGCGCGGTTCTTTGTCTGCAGTCATCCGTATCATCACCTTTGATCTACCGGATCCTCACGCCCTGCATATCCCTGATTATGTGCTTCATTTAGGAGAAAGCGGAAAAGGCATGGTGCTTGTCACCGGCCCTGCGGGCAGCGGTAAATCCACCACCTTAGCCTGCATGATCGACCAGATCAACCAGACTCAGCAAAAGCATATCATTACCTTAGAAGACCCTTTGGAATATCTCCACCGCCATGCGAAAGGTGTTGTCAGTCAGCGTGAGATCAACGTGGATACGGAAAATTATGTCAGCGCTCTGCGTGCGGCATTACGGCAAAGCCCGGATGTGATCCTTTTAGGTGAAATGCGGGATTATGAAACCATTGATGTTGCCATGACGGCTGCCGAGACCGGGCATCTGCTCCTGTCCACGCTCCATACCATCGGCGCCGCCAACACCATTGACCGTATCATTGATGTTTTCCCTGCCAACCAGCAAAAGCAGATCGGTGTACAGCTTTCCACCGTGTTAAACGCCGTGGTTTCCCAGCAATTGGTTCCTACCGTGGACGGGAAGATGGTTCCGGCACTGGAAATTATGACTGTGACCCCTGCCATCCGAAATATGATCCGCGATAACAAGGTGCCCCAGATTGACGGAATTATCTATTCCTCTATGAAAGAAGATATGATCTCCATGGACGGCAGCCTGCTTAACCTGTATAAGCAGGGGATTATCAGCAGGGATACGGCACTTAGATATTCCACGAATGCGGAAATGCTGGTGAAGAAACTGTAAGATTGAAAATCTGCCCTTTGATCAGGGCAGATTTCTAGTGCGGATCCACCACCTTTGCATTCGGGTATATCCGTTCCATCCGTTCGTCGTCAAACCGCTCATCCAAAAACTCTTCCAGCGCATTTCCACTTTCCACCTGGCTTCCAGACGCCTGTCTCTCCCCGTACCTTGCAAGGGCCAGAGCAGAGACAAGACAGTTTATCACCATAAACAAGATCAATACATTGCACAGAATCTTTCCCTTTTTAATAGGAAGCTTCTCAATCCAGCCGGAAAGCTTTGGGTATAAAAGCTTCATCCAGATCACTGCCGCAATCCCCCAGAAGAAACAGTAAAGAAGATTGATCCTCCCTCCAAGGTTAAACCGAAAACCACTGTAATCCCAAAAAACCGTTCCAAACACCAGCTCGGTAAATACACTGCATATGTATTCATAAGCGCCGCCAAGCAGCGTTCCTGCCGCAAAAATATAAGAATCGCTTTTATTCCGGATTCGATATAAGACCGCCGTGAGCAAAGCACATCCCAGCCCCCACACGATGCTGAACGGACCATAGACCACACTGCTGCGGCTCATCAGACGGCCGGTAGTGATAAGACAAAAGACCGTCTCCGTAATATCCCCCAAAAACGCCCCAATGAAAAACAGGCTGAACAGCTTATAAAAACCGCACCCTTTTGCAAACACCTTGGGCTTTTCTTTCAAGATGGCGTCCACCTTTAATACTTCCGGTGAAATTGCCGGAAAAGCCTTTTCCATACGCCTTACAATACGCTTGGTAATGGCATTTTCCAAAAGACGGGAAACCTGCCCCATCCCTTCTGTCAGTTGGGCAAGCTGTTCCACCTTCTTTTGCATCCCTCTTATGGCAAGGGTCGTTCCGATAGCGTCAAGCACTAAAAAAGCTGCCAGCGCCCACAGGATGGCTGTTCCGGCTAAACCGGGGATCAATCCCACAAGCACAGAAAGCATAGGGCTGGCCAGATAAGTCAACAGTATTGCAAAGCCGCCCCATAACAGGGAATAGCGGGCGCAGATGTAACCTTCAAAGTTAAACCGTATCCCGGAGTAATCCCACCATTTTTTGTGGAATAGTTTTTCCAGCAAAGCCCCTGTGAAAAACTCAATAAAGGAGGCAAGAATCATGCCTCCCAAAAAGAGAAAGAACGGCTTTCCGGTAAGCTCCGGCAGGAAAAGAGCGAAAGCCACTGCCCCTGTTCCGTAGATTGGGCAGAATGGCCCGCTTACAAACCCCCTGTTGATAAATTTCTTCTTCCTTATGGCAGCGATACATACCTCGCCGCACCAGCCGATAAAAGAATAAATAAAATAAAACCAGCATAACTCATAGAACGTATAACTCATCTTTACTCCTAAATTTTACATCCTTCTTTTGTAGTACGCATTTGCGATCAAATAGGAAAACAGAAATACATAGATCACGAAAAGCAGCATTTTAATCAGGTATGGATAAAAAATCCCACCGACCATGGCCGTCACAAAACAGACCACAAGCAATATTTTAACGGCCGCAAGAAGCGCTTTATTCCTAATTTCCTGATTTCTCTCGTCATAATTTTCCAGCCTGCTTTTCTTTAACTTCTCTTCATCCTTAAGCAAAAACAGGTTTCTGATATATAAAACAATCGCCGCCACCATGATCCCGGCACCTGTGCCACAGTACACCCCCAGCATATAATCAGGAATGCTCAACGTTCCGCCGCTTTCCGCAAGCGCCGCAGCAGCCGCTTCCCCGGCTCCGCCTATGGCCATAAATAAAAGCCAGCCGTTCCTGTCCTTTAATTCCTTCCGGTATTCCTCGTTGGTCGTTGCCGTTGTCTGGCAAAAAATTCCCCTCATACTCATAGATTTTCATCCTCCTTATCAAATACAATCAATTCTTCAATGGTCACATCAAAATATTGGGCAAGCTTATGGGCAAGCACCAGGGAAGCCTTGTATCTCCCGCCTTCTAACGAGATAATCGTCTGCCTCGTCACATTGACCGCATCCGCAAGCTCCTCCTGGGTGACCCCCCTCTTTTTCCTGTATTCCGCAATTTTTGTCTGCAAAAGATTCCCATCCTTTCCTCATAAATGTATAGCGCGCTTTACACGTTAAAGTATAGTACACTTTACATCATGTGTCAAGCACGCTTTACATTTTTTGTATTTGATATAAAAGGCTGCCTACTTCTCCATCTTCCAGAAATATGCGCTATAGGGGGGGAGTGTGCTCCCGCCGCCAAAGTCATGCATCTGTCCTGTGATCAGATCCACTGCCGTTCCGCAGCCTGCGTCAAAATGCGCCGTATAACTCTCCCCGTCCGCATTCACCGCAACAAGCACTCTCTCCCCATCCGCCTTACGCTCGAAGATACACTGCTTGTTTGTCAAAACCACAGACCTGAAATCTCCGTAATTAAGAGCTTTCGATTCCTTCTTTGCCGCCGCAAGGGCACTGATCCATTCCGTAAGGCTATTTTCTTCCGGTTTGTCAAAGCATGCCCGAAGCGCCGGGTCGCCTTCCCGCTTATCCGCTTTAGCCCCCCACTCGCTTCCGTAATACACGCAGGGGATTCCCGGCATACCAAAACTCATGGCGTAGATCAGCGGAAGATGCTTCTCATTACTTAAGATACTTGCAATCCTGGATACATCATGGTTATCCACAAAAGAAAAGAAATGCTTTCCTTTATAAAGGGTCCAATTCTCCGGTCCAAACTGGCGGAGCAGGGAATGAACGATCTCAAACATGTTCATGCTGTTAAAACTGGAATGCAGCCCCTTATAGCATTCATAATTCGTAACGGAATGGCACATACCGTCATTCGCCCACTGGTTGTAATCCCCATGCAGAGTCTCCCCTACCAAAAAGAAGTCCGGCTTTAGCCCGTCACAGAACTGGCGGAGCCTTCTCAGGAAATCGTGGTCTAAGCAATACGCTACATCCAGCCTGAGCCCGTCAATGTCAAACTCTTCCACCCAGCCTTTCACCGCCGATAAGATATGGTTTACCACTGCCTCATTTTTAAGGTTCAGCTTGACCAGGTCATAATTGCCTTCCCAGCCTTCGTACCAAAGACCGTCATTATAATTGGAATTTCCATCAAAGTTAATATGGAACCAATCCTTATAAGGGGAATCCCAACGCTTTTGTAAAACATCCTGAAATGCCCAAAAGCCCCTGCCGACGTGATTGAACACACCATCCAGCACCACCTTGATCCCTTCCTCATGGAGGGCATCACACACCTTCTTGAAATCTTCATTGGTGCCTAACCTTGTATCAATCTTCGTATAATCCCTCGTATTATACCCGTGAGTGTCCGACTCAAACACCGGGGAAAAATAAATAGCGTTGGCCCCTAACTTCTTGATATGGGGAACCCATTCTTCCACCTTTAAGATCCGATGCTCCAAAACCCCGTCATTTTCAAAGGGCGCCCCACAAAAACCTAACGGATAGATCTGGTAAAAAACACTTTCATATGCCCACATAACTATGCTGCCTCCTGTATTCTAATGTCTGGCAAAAGAAAAACATCTTTTGTCCTGAAAAGTATACCACATTTTCAGCTTTCTGTATACGATACCCCCAAAAATACCCACCCGGTCAATATGAAGCCTATTTCTATTGACCATCTGAGTATTTTCCTTGATTTGCATTTATTATCCTGCAATCTTTCACTAAAAAACAACGAACAAAATTTATCCAAAAAACCTCTATTCCAAAAGAAATCCCCAGTTTCCACAGAGTTATCCACAATGACACATATGTCACAAGAAGAAATCCACATATCTTTTTCTTCTCAATGCGATGTCATTTTTAAAAAATACCTTCATCCTGACTTCGTTTTGCATGCACTTTCTCAAAAACAAGAATCCTCAAAGCCATTCATCCCAAAAACGTTCCACACGCTTTTCTATCTGTTCCAGTGAAACCTTCTCGTAGGACTCCCATTCTCTTGGGAACATTTTAAGGTAAGGACCGGTCAGAAACCGTTCGTCCAAAAGTGCCACAATTCCCACATCTTCCACGGTTCTGATCACCCTTCCCGCTGCCTGCAGCACCTTGTTCATCCCCGGAAAGCGGTATGCAAAATCGAACCCGTTGTCTCCCTGCGAGTCAAAAAAAAGCTTTAAGATTTCCCGTTCATTGCACACCTGGGGAAGCCCTGTGCCTACGATCACAGCTCCGATCAGGCTGTCCTTCTTCAGGTCGATCCCTTCGCTGAAGATTCCCCCGAGGACGCAAAACCCCAATAAGGAATGGTCCCAATCCTCTTTTGCGCCATTGTGGATAACTTTTTCCGGAAGGCTTCCATCCGCCATCTTATCCGTTTCAAAATGCTTTAAAAACGATTCTCTGCTTTCTTCGTCCATATATTCTTCCTGGATGATACACTCCACCCTATCCGGGTCACAAAAGTGGGCACGATACAGCTCATACACCGTTTTCAAAAAAGCATGAGAAGGGAAGAAGATCATATAATTGCCATCCCGCCTGCTGACAATCTTATGGATATAAGAGGCAATATTGTAATATTCCTCATCCGACCTTCTGGTATATTTGCTAGTCACGTCACCGGCAATAAACAGCCCCTTTTTTTGCGGATCGAACACCGACTTCGCATAAACCTCGTAATCCCCTTCCTCTGCCCCTAAAAGACTTTTATAATACTGGATGGGAAGCAGCGTTGCCGAAAACAGGATGGTACTGCGCCCCCTCATCATGCATTCCCTAAGATTCCTGGAAGGGTTGACACAAAAAAGTCTGATCGCAAATCCTCCCTCAGGCTCCATCTGGGTATAGATCACATAATTCCGATCCAGCTTGTCATTGATCAAAAGGAAATGAATGACTTCAAAATAATACTCCAAAACCTCTTTCCTTACCGGACTTTCCTCATGATCCTCCAAATATGCTTCCATGATCCCGGAAAGCCTGGTAAGCTCCTTTAGAAAAGGGGCTGCCTCCTCCTCGTCCAAAAACTCATAATCCTCGCACGACCGTTTTAACTCTAACAGCTGGCGGTTACATTTTTCAAGCTGGCGGTACATCCTCCCGTCATAATCTTTCACAATCTTCTTAAGGGCAAGGAAGTCCTCCTTCACAAGCACCGCACTGTACATTTCCCGCCCCCGGTCCACCAGATTATGTGCCTCATCAATCAAGAAGATGTAATCCTCCCTGACTCCCTCTGAAAAAAATCTTTTCAGATAAACGTGGGGATCAAACAGATAATTGTAATCACATATGATCCCGTCAGAAAACAGACTCATATCCAACGCCATCTCAAAAGGGCATACCTGATGCCTGCGGGCATACTCTTCTATACTTGCTCTGTTGAAATTGTCCAAATGAGTCAATATATCGTAAATAGCATCATTGATGCGGTCATAGTGGCCTTTTGCATAAGGGCAGTAATCCGGGTTGCACTCTGTTTCTTCCATAAAGCATATCTTGTCCTTTGCCGTCAATATAACTGTCTTAAATTTAAGTCCCCGGGTCCTCATTAGCTGGACCGCTTCCTCTGCCACCGTCCTGGTTATGGTCTTGGCCGTAAGATAAAATATCCTCTGCCCCCGGCCTTCCCCCATGGACTTGACTGCCGGAAACAAGGTGGATATGGTCTTCCCCACCCCGGTAGGCGCTTCGATAAACAACTTCCGCTTATGGTAAATAGTCTGGTATACATAAGTCACCAGCTCCTTCTGCCCTTCCCGGTATGGGAACGGAAACTCCATCGCCTTAATGCTCTCCTTACGGAGATTCTGCCATTCAAACTGGAAATCTGCCCATTTTCTATATTGACCAATCACGTCAATAAACCAGTCTTCCAGCTCCTTCATCTCATATTCATGGTGAAAATACTTGATTTCTTCTGTATCGATATTGCAGTAGGTAAGCCTCACCCTGATTCTCCTTAATTGGTTCTGGCTTCCATAAATATAGGCATAGCACTTTGCCTGCGCTAAGTGAACCGGGGATGCCTCCTTGACCTTATGGAGGTCGCGGTAAGTTCCCTTTATCTCATCGACCGTTACGGTCACTTGATCTCTGTATGCAGGCGCCACACTGTCATCTGTCAATTCCGGCGTATTGGCAATCTCCCCTGACGGTTCAATGATAATGCCGTCGGCTCTGCCATCAATATGTATCTCATAATTTTCCGCAGGGTAAACCAGCCGCAGCATAACCTCCGCATGATAATCAGAGCCCATCCGCCGCTGGATCATGCGGTGGATACGTCCGCCCTCCTGCATAGCGTTATCCGGCGCCGCTGCTCTCCGGTTGTCGATATTCCCGGACCGCAATATAAACTCAACCAAATTCCTGACCGATATCTGAATTTCCATACAAACCCTTTCCCCTGCAAAGCGCGCCATCCGGCATCACTTTGACTTTCACCACGATTACAGCAAATAAAAACTCCCTATAAAAGACAGTACAACATCTTTTACAGGGAGTCAATCTGTTACTGCATTCTGGCCGCTTAGCCTGCTAACGCAAAACGTCTCATCAACTTTTCAAATTCAGCATCATAACCATGACAGGTTACGGTCAATACCCGGTTCAGATCAAGCCCAAGTACACCAACGATGGATTTCGCATCTACTGTAAATCTGTTATATGAAATATCAATGTCAAAATCGCATCTGCTAGCTGCTGCTACAAAGTTCTTTACTTCATCAAGCCTTAATTTGATCTTACACTGCATCATAATCATCACCCCTTCTTCACTAAATGCAGATTAGAAAAACGTTTTCTGGTACTTTTACCAAAGGTTACCACCCCTTCTAGTATTTGTAAAGTTTTTTTTCAGATACAATTATTGTTCACAAATTCCGTCATATACTTCCGATACCGGAGAGGAAGCATGTTTCTTTGAAGATCTGCATTGATCCGTTCTTTAATAGCTATCGTATGAAAGAAATGGCAGAAGAGTTCACTGTATACTTTCTCTCCCTCTGAAAAGCATTTCCTGACCTGCTCTGTCCTATTCTCCCCACATACCAGATACCAGTCTCCTTTTGCCGGATGCATGGCATAGATATTACGGATCTCATCATAAATGACAAAATTCTCCAATGGCAGCCTGTCCGCAAAATGCGGCACGATAAATGTGATGATATTGTTTTTCGGCCCGATCTCGGCATACAGGATGCCGCTTTCCAATTCTTTAAAACGAAGGAACTCCACGTGAAAATGAGCTTCATTGGCGGTAAACCTTGAAAGCTCGAACACTCTGTGCACGTACGGGTCTAATAAGTTTCCCATAAGATCTTTTCTATTGTTCATGGAAAGTCCACTTACAATCGTCTTGTAAACAGCTTCTCCCTTATCCGCTTCCGGTGATGCAAGGGCACGGCAGATGGACATATAGGCTTCTCCCCCAAACTCACGGCCGATGGTGCGGGCCACTTTTACCGCCTTTTGCTCATCCGGCATATGCTTTTCATATACTGCAAACAACCGGTAATTCTCCTCTTGTCCAACGCAGATATGAATCTGGCTATGAGGCTTTTTTAAAAGATATGCATCATAAATCCCGGTAAAAATCCCTTCCAGTGAATCCTCGCAGATTAAATAATATTCTTCCATCCCGTCTCCTTGTCATCTCCCTTTTAAAAACATGCCAGCCTGTCCGGATCATTACAATCATCAAACAAAGAAAGCTGCCGGTATGTCATTCCGTCCTTGTCAAAAGGAAGCTTTTCCTTCCCGTCAAGCAGATTGCGGGTAATATAATCCTCCTCTATCTTAGTGGGATACATCATCTTCCCATTGCATGTGATAAAATACAGCGCCCGCTTTAAGGTAACGCCTATCTTTTTCAGAGCGTCAAAGGTCAGGTTCCCGTTCCGCCTGGCACGGACGATCCTCTGGGCGCTCTTCACCCCGATTCCCGGCACACGCAGGATCATCTTATACTCCGCCCGGTTGATCTCCACCGGGAACAGCTCCAAATGCCGAAGCGCCCAATCCGCCTTAGGATCCAGCAGCACATTGAAATTCGGCTTGCTTTCACTTAAAAGTTCGCTGGCTTCAAATCCGTAAAATCGAAGCAGCCAGTCCGCCTGATAAAGCCTGTGTTCCCGAAGCAGCGGAGGTCCGCCCGGAAGAGCCGGCAGCTCCTTATCTTCATTCACACTGACAAAGGCCGAATAATACACCCTTTTTAAGTCAAATTTCCGGTATAATGTCTCCGCCACGGTCATGATCTGATAATCGCTCTCCGGCGTCGCGCCGATGATCATCTGGGTGGACTGCCCCGCGGGAACAAAAGAAGGGGCATGCTTATAAACCATAAGCTCATTCTTATTCTGGCTGATTCCCTGCTGGATCTGCCGCATGGGCGCTAAGATATTTTTCCTGTGCTTATTGGGGGCAAGCCTCTTTAACCCCTCCGCCGTGGGCAGCTCTAAGTTCACGCTCATCCTGTCCGCTAAAAGCCCCAGACGCCTTACTAACTCCGGGTCAGCCCCAGGAATCGCCTTCACATGGATATACCCCTGAAAACGGTAAAGGGTGCGGAGCTTGTAAACCGCCTCGTAAATCAGTTCCATCGTGTATGTGGGGCTGTATAAAATCCCGGAACTCAAAAACAATCCTTCAATATAGTTACGGCGGTAAAACTGGATCGTAAGGTCGCAGATCTCATCCGGCGTAAAGGAAGCCCTTGGCACATCGTTGGATTTCCTGTTGATGCAATATTTACAATCATAGATGCATTCATTGGTAAAAAGAATTTTCAAAAGGGAAATGCATCTGCCATCCGCACCAAAGCTATGGCAGATCCCTCCGGCCACTGTATTTCCGATGCCGGTTCCGTCCCCCCTTCGCCCAACACCGCTGGAAGAACAGGAAACATCATACTTGGCCGCATCGGAAAGAATGCCCAGCTTATCCATAAGAGACATTTTCTTTTCATTCGTACTGACTATCAGACCGCTTTCCATCATTCCGCCCTCAAAAAAGAACATTTGTTTGTACCCATCATAACACATGGGGCTAGAGAAATCAAGCCGTTTTGCAAACATTTGTTCGCAGTCAGTGTCAATTATTGAAATAATTGATGGGATATGCTATGCTTGACCTGCCGCCTAATGTAACATGGCGTGTTACATAAACGCCCAAAAAAGCATATGGCAGTTGGTGGATTCCCCTTCTCCGCTATGTCATAATAGTAAAAGACCAATGGCCATTGGATTATAATCAAAACGGAGATAAAACAATGAGTTTAGGAAATAATATTAGTTTTTTACGAAAACAAAAAAAGTTGACGCAGGAGCAGCTTGCCGATCAGTTGAACGTGACCAGGCAGACCGTATCCAGGTGGGAAGCGGACGAGGTAATTCCCGAGCTTGACAGGCTTGTGGAGATGTGCGGAATTTTTGCGTGCAAGCTTGACGCCCTTGTAAGAGAAGACTTATCCAACCAAAGTGAAATTTATTCTAAGGTAAGGATCGAACGAATCGCGCCGTTTAAAATGGCAAGCTATGTGATCATTTCTTCGAATCCGGAAACCGATGCGTTAAGCTATATGGACCGGTGGGCGGAAAAATACGGTCTAAATAAAGAATGCCCTGATGTTAAGTTTATCGGATGGGATTTTCCTTTCGTGTCACAGGAGCAGCAAAACAGATTCGGACTTCACGGCTATGTTGCGGCATGTGTGCTCCCCGATGATTTTAAGGCGGATTGTTCCGAAGTAATTTTTTCAGAGAATAAAGAAGCCGATTATGCCGTAATCACGATCAGAGAACCCTTCGCCCAGCCCTTTGAAAGGATCCCAAACGCTTATAAGCTGATCATGGAATACCTTCAGGCTAACAATTTCAAAGAAAAGAGTCAGGAGAATATCATCAGCTGCTTTGAATACGAGTATAAGAAAAACGATATCACATATATGGATGTGTTTGTCCATGCGGATGGTGTGACAAACACGGACGCATTTTCATCGTTCAGCTGAGTTGTCACAAAAGACATCCCTGCAAATTCATTGGCAGTAGGAAATCCCTGCCGCATCATCCGTAAGGTCAACGATCCAAAGCAGACTTTCTGCGAAACTCCTTGACCCTGGCAAGCTTTTCCTTAATGGCCGCTTCCTGCCCTTGCTCTCCCGGCACATAATATTCCTTTCCCTTAAGAGATTCCGGCAGGCATTCCATGTCTGTCAGTTTCTCTTTTGTGTCGTGGGCGTACTGATAGCCTTCCCCGTAATGAAGCTCCTGCATCAGCTCTGTCACGCCGTTTCGGATCTGCAAAGGCACCGGCTCCGCCAGCATTTGCGCGGCATCCGCCTTTGCCTTTCCGTAACCGATATAAAGGGCATTGGACTTAGGCGCCATGGACAGATACACCACCGCATGGGCTAAATTCACATCACATTCAGGCATCCCGTTAAAATGGCATGCCTGATATACGGCTACCGCTACCTGCAGCGCCTTAGAATCCGCTATCCCCACATCCTCGCTGGCAAACCGCACCAGCCTCCTTGCAATATAAAGAGGGTCTTCTCCCGCTTCCAGCATCCGGGCCAGCCAGTAAATTGCCGCATCCGGATCAGAGTTCCGCATGGATTTATGAAGGGCTGAGATCAGATTGTAATGTTCTTCCCCGTTCCGGTCATAAAGCAGCATTTTTTTCCCGATGCACTGCTCCAACACCTCTTCCTTCACCACAATAGAACCGTCCGACTGTATCTCCCCATTTAAAACAGCCATATCCAAAGTATTTAATGCCGTCCTGGCATCCCCGTTGGCAAAAACCGCGATGGCATTTACAAGCCTTTCTTCTATATGGATCGGGGTGTTCCCCAGACCCTTGCCATCGGTCAGCGCATGACGGAGTAATCTCCGGACGTCCCCTTCAGTCAATGCCTGAAGCACGAATACCTTGCACCTGGATAAAAGAGCCGAATTGATCTCAAAGGACGGGTTTTCCGTTGTGGCACCGATCAGAATGATGCTCCCCTTTTCCACATAGGGAAGAAACGCATCCTGCTGCGCTTTATTAAAGCGGTGGATCTCGTCCACAAACACGATGGTCTTCACTCCCATCATGCGGCTATCCTCCGCCCGCTTCATCACTTCCTTTATCTCATTAATGCCGCTTGTGACAGCGCTGAAATCTATAAACGACGAGTATGTCATGTTTGCAATGATACGCGCCAGCGTTGTTTTTCCCACTCCGGGAGGACCCCAAAATATCATGGATGATATCCGGTCGGTATCCAGCATCTGCCGGAGCACTTTTCCTTTTCCCACCAGATGCTCTTGACCAACATAGTCATCTAGCGTCTGCGGACGCAGCCGGCTGGCAAGAGGGGCGCTCATACTGACTTCCTGTGTAAAAAGCGACAGTTGTTCCATTTGCATCATGACCTCCTATCTAAATCAAGCTTTTCCTTTTACTCAAATTATAAAACAGCTTAAAAGGAATGTCTAATGCTATATGCTAATTTCCTGTCGGATATCCTTTCCCATTCCGGTATGATAAACTGGGTAGGATTAAACTCCGGATGAAGCTCCTGATATCTTCCTTCCTGCGCTGCCGGGAAGGCGTCTACTGGGCTACCGTATATAATGCGTAAAAATACCCTTTTTTTGCCATCAAGCCGTCAAATGTACCGCTCTCTGCGATACGTCCGTCTTTCATGGCAATAATCCCGTCATACCGCCGAAGAAGCGTCTCCTCCAAGGCATGGGTCACCACAATGCGGGTCATGCCGCTAAGCTCAAGGATATCACCGGCTGCCTGATGGGCAGTCTGCCCATCTAATGCAGCCGTGATCTCATCGGCAAGCAGCACAGCGGACTTCTTTAGAAGGCTCCTGGCTATGGCTATCCTCTGCTTTTCGCCGCCAGACAGGTTCCTTCCGTTTTCATCGCAAAGGCAGGAAACACCTCTTTCTTCCAGCAATTCCTTTAAATGGGCATGTTCCATCGCCGCCTCCACTTCTCTTTCCGGGAAATTGCGGAACATGGTAATATTATCCTTCACCGATGCATTGAACACAAATACCTGCTGTTGGATGACGGAGATCAATCCATACAGGGATCGGCTGTCAATTTCCCTAAGTTCCACCTCATCAAACCATATATTCCCCCGGTAATCCCCGCCGGATGCCAGTAGAAGGTTTAAAAGCGTGGACTTCCCGCTTCCGCTCGTGCCTACCACCGCATAAGCTTTCCCTGCTTCAAACGTAAAGGAAATATCATGGAGGATCTCTTTTTCACTCCCATACCCGTAAGAAATATTTTCCAGACGAATGCCCCCGTACAGCCCGGGGATATCTACCCCGCCTGCAGGCACCGCGTTTTTTTCAAGGGAATCCGCCAGTTTATCCACCAGTCCGATGGCCGCTTTCCTGCCTGCCAAGATTCCCGGAAGCTCTGCGATCGGCCCGATAACGAAATTCATCAGGTTCACAAACATGATCACCGCTCCCGGCGTTACCCCGCGCCCGGACAACGCCAGATAGCTGCCTGCCAAAAACACGCCCAATTGCGCGGCTATCCCCGTCAATGCCCCGATCATCCCCACCATGGTCCTGATACGCCTTCTGGTAAACTTTTCTTTTTCCAGGGAACGGTTGTTTTTGGAAAACAACTCCCAAATTTCCTTTTCTGCCTGAAAGCTCTTTACCACTGGAAATCCGCTAAGAAAGTCCTTTAGCGCCGTAGTAAAATCCGTGTTCCTATCGGATACTTTCCGCTCCGCAGCCTCAAGCCTGCCACCGGTAAGGACAGAAGCAATAAAAGGCAGTATGGTCAGTCCGGCAGCGATCAGTGTCATTAAGGGTGAAAACCAAAGCATCATAAAAAACGCTCCGATAAACATCACCGCCTTCGTGATCAGGGAAAACTGCTGTTCCAGATAAGACGCCTCAATACCCGACGCATCGTTGGAAAGCGCCGAAAGGTAGGCTGCCGTTCCCTCATCGTGAAAGGATGAAATATTTTTTTCCATCAGCTTTAAAAAAGCAAAATCCTTATACTGCTCCATGGCACGCAAAATGAATCCGGGCTTTGACGCATACTCAACCAGATACGCCCCAACACATAAAAACAGGAAGGCAGCGATCATGGGAGTAAGTACTTTAAGGGGAATCGCACCGGGAATCCCGGAGGCCGTGTCAATCAGCTGCTGCATGGTCCAGGAAAGGATCAGGTTCAGTGAGCCGGAAAGCAGTGACCCGAAGACGGCAACACAAAACAAAAATCTATTTTTGTGGTAAAACTGTGCCAATAACTGTTTTTTTAATGAATTATCCTTCATTGGAAACCTCCTCCCAAAGGGCTGACAATTTTTCATCCTTGATTTCTGAAACCGCCTTACGTACCCCGTCCATAGCGGTTTTCCCAAGATCGTCATGAGCGCTGGCAGCTCTTTCATAGGAGACAAACCGAAGCGCGTTTACATCATAGCAGGGGGCGGCATCAAATTCTTCCGCCATCTTTTTTGCCTTTTTAAGGGTACTTTTGGCTTCCTCCAAATGCCCTTCCTCCAACTGCGTCTTGGCCAGGATCGCATAAAACACCGCTTCCATTTTATCCAGAAAGCTGCTTTTCCCCTGCTTTAATCCGGACAGGATCTTCATTTCCCAGAGGATCATTTCCTGCGCTTTTTTGTAATCCTTTTTATCGATAAAGATATTTAAATACCCTGTAACGACCCTGATACCGGAAACCACGTTCCGAATTAACGCTTCCGACAAAAACGGCAGCGCCTCATCAGGCCGCTTACAGCAGGAAGAGAGCATGACACCGATCAGGTCATTATAGATACCACCGGAATTATACTTTTTCATAAGTTCCACCGCCTGCAGGTACTCGCCCATGGTGATATACACCTGCGCCATTTCCCCGAATATCGTAAATTCACTGATCGTCGGGTCCTGGTTTTGATCCAGCAAAAGCCTTGCATGCCCAAACAGCTTAAGGGCCCGTTGCTGCATCTGCCGATCGGAAAGTTCAATACCAAATATGTGGTACATCATGGCACTTCCGTAGACAATCTCAAAACAATTGGGATACTTTTTCAACGCTTTTTCCGCCTCAGTGACCCCGGTGTAATCCTTGCTGTGAAGATATTCTTTTAAACGCAGGGCAGTGGCCGCCTTCCTGTTATCCTTTACCTCATACCCTAAAAGCACATCCACTGATGTATCAAAAAAATCTGCCATTTCCATAATAAGACGCAGGTCGGGAATGGATAGTCCCGCCTCCCATTTATGCACAGCCCCCACCGTCACCCCCAGCACCTCGGAAAGCTGCTCCTGTGTAAGGGAACGCTGTTTCCGGAATAAGCGGATATTTTCTGCCAGTTTCATTTCCATGAAAAGACCTCCTTTATCATTTGATACCATTATAAAAGAAACCGGCAGGCAAGTGAACACACTATCTCTACTATTATTCTCATATTTTATATACCAACGGTATATTTTCTGCCGTTTTCTATCATTCTACCACCGGTAGATACCCAATCATCCTCATTTCCTGTATAATAGACTCATGCTAGAAAGGTGTGGACCGTAACATGAATCAGGAAAAGATCGGAATCTTTATTTCTAAGATGCGAAAAGAAAAAGGATGGACGCAAAACCAACTGGCCCAAAAACTGGGCGTCACGAACAAGGCCGTATCCAAATGGGAAAATGGACGCTCGCTGCCGGACTTATCCCTGTTTCCCTCTTTATGCGGTTTATTGGATGTCACTTTAAATGAATTATTTGCCGGTGAAAAAATCCCGGAAGAAGCTTTGAAAGAAAAAGCCGATCAGGTTTTAATGGAAGTGATCACGAATTGGCTTGGGTGCGGCAGCAAACAGTCTGAAAACAATCCCCCCGCCCCCCATACCACCCCGGCACATGATGCTCTTAAAGTCAGCGGAGTTTCTAAAGAATATAAAGCGGGACCGGAAACCATCTTAGCGGTGGATCATGTAAGCTTCCAAGTTCCCTATGGCAGCTTTACCGGCATCATGGGGGCTTCCGGCTGCGGCAAGACCACATTACTTAACCTGATCGCCACCATCGACACCCCCACATCCGGGGAAATCCGGGTAGACGGACAGTGCATCACAGCCCTTCCGGAAAAAGACAGGGCAAAATTCCGGCGGACCCGGCTTGGCTTCGTCTTTCAGGAATACAACCTGCTTGATACATTGACCGTTTACGAAAACATTGCGCTGGCCCTGTCAATGGATCGGACTGATTTGGTCAATGACAAGATACAAAGGAAAATACAGGATTTGTCCGAAGCACTTGGCATCACGCCCGTGCTGGATAAATTTCCCTGGGAAATATCCGGCGGACAAAGGCAGCGCTGCGCCTGTGCCCGGGCAATGGCATCTGATCCCCGCCTGATCCTTGCGGATGAACCTACCGGGGCACTGGATTCCCGTGCCGCAGGACAGCTCCTTGACACCTTCCTTAAGCTTCGGGCCGCGTATGGCACTACCATCCTGATGGTCACCCACGACGCAGTCTCGGCAAGTTACTGTGACCAGATCCTTTTTATGAAAGACGGGCAGATCAAAACCTCCCTTGCCCGGAACGGCAAAAGCAAACAGGAATTTTTTACCAATATTCTGGAAAAAATGGCACAACTTTAAAAAACGTCAAAACCGGAGGTCTATGATGTACCTGAAACTGTCAGTTCGAAACGCCAGGCGTTCCTTTAGCGATTATCTTTTATATGTGGCTGCCCTTACCATACTGCTTGCAGTCATGGTATTTTCCGAATGCATTTCATCTTACTGGAATGCTTCCGGTTTCCAAAGCGCTTCCCTTCCTATTATCATATCTGTGATCCAGCTTATTTTAGTAGGTTACATTGATCAATACATACTAAAACAGCGGGCAAAAGAGCTGGCATCCTACCTTCTTTTGGGTATGGAAAAGAACAGACTGGCCAACTTATTTCTAGCAGAATTTTTTCTGATCGGAAGCTTTTGCTTTTTAACAGGCGCTGTTCTCGGGTCTGCCGTATTTGCCCTATTAAAGTCCGCTCTGTTTTTCTCCCTTGCGGAAAAACTGCCTTTTACCCTCTTAATCCAAAGCGTGTTCCACAGTCTGTTTTATTTCTGCCTGGTAGAGATCTTATGCGCTTTCTACATAAAACACCGTATGACCAAGCTGGAAATCCGGGAACTGATGCACGAAAAGATAAGGAACCACACAAGGCCTAAGCAGGCATTTGACCAGAAAAAGCAGGGATTCGTTTTTTTATCCTGCATGACTTGTTTCCTTATCCTGCTGTGGGGAATCGCCTGCCTGCCTTCCGAATATATCACGGTTCCCATATCTGTTATCGCGGTTCCCTTATTGGCTTCTATCTTTTCGTTTTATCAATGGTTATTTGGATTTTTGGCAGCCTTCCGCCAGAGAAATCCTGGTATGCTCTCTCAGAGCCAAAGACTGTACCTGACCGCCCGCCTGACTTCTAATCCCCGGTCAGACGCACTGGTCAATGCCGTTTTTTGCCTGTGTCTGCTTTTTGCTTATATGTCATTTACTTTTGGGATTTTGCTCCTACAGCCGCAGGTCCGGCTCTTTCGTCCTGATACCCAGGCTTTAATGGGAACCGCACAAATCTGTCTGTGCGTCATTTTTCTTGTAATATACTTTTTTCTTCTTTCCCTGAGGCAGATCATGGAGCAAAAGCGAAACGCAAAAGATATCCCTGTACTGTATTTTCTTGGAATGGACCGCCATAAGATCCGGACATTGGCCGCCAGATGGGCTCACGCAGACTTATCCCTTCCAATGCTGATGGCAGTTCCCGTCATCCTGCTTTGCATTGGCTTTTTAAACACAAGGTTAAATTTTATCCTGCCTGATACGACCCAGAACATCATTGTCACAGCTTCCGTACTATTTTCTTTGTGTATTGCGCTGTTTTATACATGTTTTTTCAAAATTGTCACTACTGCAAAACTTACTTTCTCAGCTTTGGTATTGTAAATGGCACGGAAAAAATGTATAATCAATGTTAACGGGAAAGGATGGAAACCAAAATATTGATAGGATTGATCGGCGAAAGCTGTACAGGAAAAACGACTCTTGCAAACAAAATCAAGGATTCCCTGGGTGCTGAAATATACAGTGGGAAAGATTATCTGCGCCTTTCCAAAAACGAAAATGACGCAAAAAAACTATTTGTCCAAAAATTAGAATCCGCAATCACCGGTGACAATGTGATCTACATTATTGCAGAACCTGACCAGCTCCCACTCCTGCCGGAAGGTGCGTTCCGTATTCTTTTGACAACGGATCTGGAAACCATAAAAGAGCGGTTTGCCGTACGGATGAAGGGAAAACTGCCTGCGCCTGTGGCTGCAATGCTTGAGAGAAAACACGGATGCTTCGATCAGGAATCATGCAATTTCAAGATCCACAACGGATCCGTGGATATTGAAATTGTATGCCAACAGATAAAAGATTTTTTTGGCCATCACACACCATAACAGATGGGCTGTGCTTGTGTCAGCACTCCCATACCCATCTCATACACCCTGTCACAGAGCAGGTTGATGTCCTCCCGGTTATGACTGAT
>OFGG01000427.1_pt1 | contig 36800 bp, 45 predicted proteins | sample 1521701 | NCBI WGS metagenome assembly OFGG01 (sample SAMEA3504081, study PRJEB24116) | mouse gut metagenome | biome: mouse gut; feature: mouse-associated habitat; material: faeces | place: Denmark | collected 2011
GGTATATGCTTCTATATAATAAGATATAGTCCGACAAATTGGGAAACTTTTATTTAATAATCTCAGACGGTTGCCGTCGTAATACCTTTACCATCTCCTGATAAATCCCTCTTAAATCGTTTGGAGATGGCTTCTTTCTGTTCCGCACCACTTGAATCAATCCTGCCTCATTTTTCTCCATCCTTTTCGTTCCCTGCTCCGCTTCTGCACTCATAGTTCAGCCTCCCTTCTAAATTTGCATAAAATCCCCAAATACCTTGAAAAAAACTAAAATTCGTGTTACTGTGACAAGGGGTATACGCTTTATGTGCTTAGCATATGCTTTTGAACATGCAATTGAAACACTTTTCTTGCGCAACCAATAAATGCAAGAAAAGCAATTTGAATAGGGAGGTCTTATCTATGCAATTCGATTGGAAATGTTTCTTTGAAATATTAAACGCTGTATGGGATGTATCACAAAAGGAGATAGCCGAATATCTTGATGTACGGGGATCAACTATTACAAGGCTTAAAAAAAATGAAATAGCGAAATCTAGGCTAACAGTAGCAAAAATGTATAAGTGCTTATTTGACCTGACAAACACAAAAAGCATGGCGCATTCTAAGGCTAAAGATCCAACTAACAATGAAAAGGAAATCTTGCACGCATGGCACAACGAAATCACTGATAGAAAACTGATAGAAATGACAAAAGATTTGCAATCGAATGATTATCAACCTTTTTTCAAAGGGTTGCTAAAATTGCTTTTAGAGAATACCCCCAATATTTCTGTCAACCAACCAAATACCTTGGACAATAATGTCCAAATCCCGAAGCGTCATCGAGATATTAAGGCAGAACCTGAAAAGATTCCTGATGAGCTTTATCAAAGCTTTAATGCATATAATATTGACGCTTTTATTGAGTGTGCACCCACTGATTACCCACAATACATAATCGAAGATGCCACAAATTTTATAGGCCATGTTAATCCTGATCTAAGACGCTATAATAGGGATCAGAAAAACGAGGATTATGAAAAAAGCCCGCTATATCCCCAAATCAAAAACTTTACGGAGTGTTTAGAGAAATATCTTGCTTTCCTGAAAGAATGCTGCGTCGATCCACGGAATTTTCCCTATTCATTTGAATTAAAACATGACATCGGCGAGAGATTCCTACAGGAAACAGACATCCACCTAAAAAAACTGAAGACTTTATATAGCGATATCGAAATCGCTATAAAAGTAGAGAGAGATAGATATTTTGAAGAGAGGAGGGCTTTATCTAAAATCTTTAATGACCATTGATTAGTAGGGGAGTTTTTCTCCCCTACATTTTATTAGCTGCCATAATAGCTTTCCCACATATATTCATTAGGCCATAATGTTTTGAACTAAACTCAATAATTATACAAAGTATTTCACTCTTTGATGTATTACATCCATCCAGATACATGATTAAGTTTTTAAACTATGTGGGAATAGACAGTTTCTAAATACTTTACCTCATGCCTTTTGCTTATAGTGACTGGTGACACATTTATCTTTGCGGTAACTATTCAGCAGCCCCTTAAAATTACATGAAATCAAGAAAAAGTACTGGATCTTTTCCATCCTTTCTGATACAATATAAGCATCAAAACAAGAAGGAGGATGGTCTGGATGCCGTTCAATATAACGCAGGAATTTGTGCAGCAGCTGCTGGAACAGATCGCCCAGCTTACAAAGCAGGTCTCCGAACTGACAGCAGAGATATCTGAACTCCAGCAGACCATCAAGGAACTGGAGGAGAAGAAGAACAGGAACTCCAAAAACAGCTCCAAGCCCCCTTCATCAGACAGCTATGCGAAAAAACCTGCAAGCCTCCATGGCAGGTCGGGTAGGAAACAGGGCGGGCAGGAAGGCCATGAAGGTGCCAACCTTGCCCAGCGCAGGCCTGACCGGATCGTAGGGTGCATGCCCTCAAAGTGCGCCAAATGCCCACGCAGAGACGAGTGCATGGCAAAAGCCAAGGTCACCGAGAGCCGGCAGGTCATCGATGCCGTAGTCACCACCGAAGTCGTACAGTATGACAGGTACCGGGTCACGGACTGCCCGCTGCATGGGTGGAGCCGTGACGGCCGCTTCCCTGAAGGGGTCAATGGCCCGGTCCAGTACGGCGCCAGCCTGCAGGCGCTTGTGGTGGCGCTGAACACTGTGGGTGCAGTCAGCATCGCAAGGACACATGAGATACTGGCGAACGTGTTCGACGTCCCCCTTTCAGCAGCCACGATAAAGTCCATGGTCTCCCGGTGCGCCGGGAGGCTCTGCGACGCCATATCGGAGATTGGCCGCCGCCTCATGGACAGCAGCGTGGACAACGCCGACGAGACCGGGATAAGGGTGGACGGAAAGCTCAAATGGGCACATGTGCTGTGCAATGGGAGGTACACCCTGATCCGCGTCCATGCCAAACGCGGATGGGAGGCCATGGAGGACATCGGGTGCCTGCCAAGGTTCCACGGCACCCTCGTCCATGACTGCTGGGCCCCGTACTGGAAGCACCCTGGAGGCATCACGCACGCGATATGCTGCGCACACCTCCTCAGGGAGCTGACAGGCATCGAGGAGGGCCACCCGGACTACACCTGGCCGACAAAGTTCAAGAGCCTCCTCCTTGAAATGAAGAAGGCCAGGGACAGGAGGGCTGAAAGCGGTGACATGGAGCTGAGCCGCTATTACCAGCGTAAATTCAGCAGGATGTACGATGGGGCCATCGAAACAGCCTATGAAGAGACCCCTGTCCCAGAGCCAGGGCCCGGGAAGAAGAAGGGGCGCAAAAAACGCGGGAAGGTCCTGGCACTTGTGGACCGCCTTAAGGAGCACAAGGCCGCAGTCTGCCTTTTTATAAAGGACTTTGCAGTGCCGTTCGACAACAACCAGGCCGAACGCGACCTGCGCATGACAAAAGCAAAGACCAAGATATCCGGCTGTTTCCGTACCCTGGATGGTGCGCAGGAATATCTTGACATAATGTCTTATGCAAGTACCGCAAGGAAGCTTGGCTACAACGCTTATATGGCAATCCAAAATGCGGTTTCGGGCGACCCTATGTTTATCTTTTCATAGGGGATGCTGAACAGTTACGATTCTTGATGATATGCTGCTGCAAGCCGCCGTTTGAAAATGATTTGCACAATTTATCGGTATGAAGAATCCTGCTCATGTTTATCCCTCCATAGTGATTGAAAAGAAGTTTGTGTTTCTTTGATATTATACATCTTATTTCGGAAAAGTCTTTATCTGTTTACTATTTGTTTCTTATCTGTTTATTAAATTTGTTTTGGGGTATTGCATTATCACCTACAAAGTGTTAAGATGAATATATACCTACAAAACGTTAATATAAAAGGAGGACTATATGGCACAGCAAATTTCTGAATCCGAATTGGTACTAATGAAAATCATTTGGAAGAATGGAGGGGTAGCTTTATACTCCCTCATCATGAAAGAATTGGAGAAAGACAAGAATGAATGGAAGAACAACACCGTACTCACGCTGCTTTCCCGATTAGGAGAAAAAAAGTTCTTGAAAGTCAAAAAAATCGGCAGGAAAAATGAGTATGTGGCTACGGTAACAGAAGCAGAATACCAGACCATGCAGACCCACAGCTTTCTTGATAAAGTCTACGGCGGGAATGTGAAAAACTTAGTATCAACCTTGTTGCGGCAGGATATTCTTTCGGCAGACGAATTGAAAGAGATTGAAACATTTTGGAGAAAAGAAAATGAATGAATTTATAAAAATATTATTGTCGCTGTCTGTTTCCGGCGCACTGTTACTGCTTCTCATTTTGGGATTGAAGCCGTTGTATAAAAACAAATTCGGCAAACGTTGGCAGTATTATATCTGGATAGTTGTCGCGCTGCGTTTTCTGCTTCCCTTTACTCCCGATACTACGATTGTCGGGAGCCTGTTTGAAAAATTCGACACTGCAGCAATAACAAATGAAATTCCTGCAAGCCCCAACGTATCCGTTCCGGCAGGCACGGGTAACAGCAAAGCAGAGCCGACACAGACAAACCGGGAAATAACCGGCACTGCTATGCGTGAGCCGTTTAATATATATGTCTGCCTGTTTTTTATCTGGTCAGCATCAGCACTGGTTTTATTTGTCCGTAAGATAACGGTTTATCAAGGATTTATCCAATATATCAAAGCGGGAAATAAAGAGGTATCAGATATAAAAATTTTGAATCTGCTATCTGATTGTGAAGAAAAACTGAATATCAAAACAAGGGTTGAATTATCCCGTAATTTTCTGGTTGCTTCCCCCATGCTGCTTGGTTTCTTTCGACCAAGAATCATTTTGCCTGTTGGCGAATTGGATGATAAAGAGTTGTCTTATACCTTTGTGCATGAGCTAACCCACTACAAACAGAGGGATATGTTTTACAAATGGCTGATACAGATTGTTGTGTGCGTCCACTGGTTCAATCCTTTTGTATACTTGCTGGAAAAGGAAGTGAATAAATCATGTGAATTGTCATGTGATGAAAAAGTTATATCTGTACTTGACGATATTGCAAGGCGTGAGTATGGAGATACACTGATTTCCTTTTTGAAGTCAAACAATCTTTACAAAAGTTCTTTGGCTTCCGTCACTTTGACAGAGGGAGCAGAACAGTTAAAAGAAAGGTTAGGTGCGATTATGAAATTTAGGGAAAAATCAAAAGTGATTATTGCTATTACTACTATTTTTACGGTTGCTGCTTGTGTTTGCTTTTTTGTAACCGGTGCATACGCCGCCCCTTCTGTTGCTAATGGTATGAAACCGTGGGTGAACAGCGAAATACTGAATGAAATATTAACAGAAGATGGAGTATACTATATCTTTTGTGATGGTGCAGGAGAAGATGACAAGCCCCTTGCTTCCGTTTCTGCGGGAAACATTATGTTTGTATTGGTACGAAAAGATAGTTATACCTCTGTCGGACCATTTGACAATATGGAAACACTTATGGAAGATGTCACAGAACAGTGTAAATATATGAAAAATCTTACAGAAGAAGAAAAGGGATTGATTATAGAAACTGCGTCAAGAATTGTTGAAGCAAATGTAGAAGTATCGCTTAGCGGTATTACCCACAAAAATGAAATGACTATTTATCCTAAGTGTATTTTTCCCATGAACAAAGGTGATATTTTTCATATTAAATACAATGATTCGGTATCTGGAACATTCAATGTAGGACTTATTGATGAAAATGGTGAAAAATTAGAATTAGAAACCACTACTTGGCAAGAGGGCGATACGGCTTCCATAGAAGTAGAGCAAGATGGGAGTTATTACTTCTATGTGGAGGGTTTCAATGATGATGCCGGGTGGTTAAATACAACTTTTAAGTTTATTGTGTCTTATGAGTAGAAACTGGGCGCAGGAACATTGAGTAGATTTTTTTATCAGCTAATATTTTATAGAGCTAACGCAACTAAGGAACTGTCCAAAAATAAGTTTTCATATTGTTTGTCTTTTTCTCCGATAGCACCACTCAAAGAAAAATCCTGCGCACTATTAAAAAGTTATTCTTTAACAGTTCCTTAGATATGCAATTATCTTAAATTGACTCAATAAAAATTCCCGCCATGGTCACCGTGATAATCACAGCCACATAAACCGGCCCTACGCCATACAAAGGGAGGTGATTCTTCCCTGAAAGATGTTCCTTGTTCTTATTCATAATCTCCTACCTCTTTTTATATCCGCAGTCGCAGTACGGACCGCCCGAAGCCAGTGTATACTCCCGGACAAAATCCGAGATCCCGCCCGCCTCGGCCATAGTATAATCCAGACGGCACAAGGCAAAGACAAGGTCATAAAGTTCCAGCTCCCGCATCAGGGTGCAGATGCCGCAGGCAGTAAATCGGGCTTCATAGCCGTATTTTTTTACTTTCAGCGGCGTATCGGTATCAAGGACACAGGGAATATTTTTCTTCTCCGCCTCGGCAAACGCTGCTCCGATTTTTCTGCCGATTTTTACAATTTCCTCTTTGGATTTATCTTCAACCTTGCGCATCTGCTTTTCCCTTCCTGCACCGGAAAGCCGCCATGCCTTCTACTGTTTTCACCTCCGCTTTCCGATACATACCTTTCAGTCTCATTTCCAGACTGCCTGCCGTTTCATAAGGCGGCGTAAAATAACCCTTCGGCGTATATATTTTATCCACAAACCAATCACTGCGCTTATTCTCGCCTTTGACATAAAAACAGCCACAAAATATTCCTCCCGGCTTTAAGACCCTGAAAACCTCGCAGTATGCCGCTTTCCCGTCTATGTGAGTAACTAGGAAAAAAGAAAAGCCGCATTTTCAGCATTCCCTAATTTTATTAGTCAAATTTCTTCCCCTGTGTTTTTGTCCACGAAGGAAATTTTCAATTCACATCCAACCGCTTCAGCGATTGCCCGAAGTTCTGATTCTTTGAAATCCCCTCGCCTTAGTTTATTAGAAAAATTCTGCCGTGTCTGACCTGTTTCTTCTGCCACGGAATACATTGTAATCTGTCGGCGATTTATAAGAAATCTAATCTTTTCCGATGTAAGAATTTTCATAGAACCATTTTCCACATCACCTATATGCGCCCTACTACTATTCAGAGACAATGTTATCCACTGGCAATTTTCAGGAGAATACCCCTTATTGCTGTCTATGCGATCAATAGTTAGGTTGTCATTATATCCATGACATAAAGACCATTCAAAAAAGTTTTGCAAGCCATTATCTCCCATCCATTCATCACAAATGGTTATTCCCTTACCACCATATAAAGGGAAATGCTGGCTATTAGGATTATAACAGCGTTGCTTCATGCCGGAATAGATACTATATAACCGGGTTTTGCTTAGTTCGTGTTTCATGTTTTAATTTTCCTCCGTGCATTGTTCGAAGTCAACAACTAAATTATAACCCATAGTATCCAATATTTTTTTTGCGTCCTCAAAACCGAAGTTTTTCTTATTTAGCATTTTCGTAAGTCCTTGCGGTTTTATACCGAGTTTTTCAGCTATTTCTCTTTGAGTTATCTTAGTTTCGAGCATTATTTTCCTTATCTCAATCAAAATTTGCTCATTGTTTTTATAAATTATAGACATTTTGCACCTCTCTTCTATTTTGATAATACAAGTATAATACTAAAACGGTTATTAGTCAATCTAAAAAGGATAAAAATAATAAAAAATATATTACAAAAAGGTTGAAATATAACCCAAAATGTGTTATATTAGTATCATCAAAGAAATTACAGAAAGGCGGTATGATATATGAGAAAAGTAAAAACACGTATTGAGAAAAAATTTATTCATTATCCAGACGAATTGATTTTTGCAATATGTTATACGTCTTATAGAATAATTTATTACAATTTGAGCTTCAATGGAAGCACAAAATATATTATCTTCGTGTAAGAAAGAGATGAAATAAAAATGTTAGATAAAAACGGTATCGAAATTAAAACAGGCGACGTTGTAGAAATCACGGGTGCATATTTCAAGAATGACAACGGATTCTATTATGTGGAACATTCTGCCGGGGATCCTGGATGGTCAGGGCGCGATCACTCCCTTAGAAAGATTTCTAAACGCGGCAAAATCAGCAAGGCAAAACATAATATTTGCTTCTGGCCTATCAGCATATCAACAAACAGCTTTGAAATAAGGGTAACGGCTAAAGCCTGGAATCAAGAACACGCCGCGATCGAAGTCAAGACTGATATTGACCGGTCAGAAATAGCCGAATATTTCCAGGAAAAAGCGGAAGGCATGGATGAACAAATTAAATACTATGCCTGGAATTTTGGCGAAACATCCGAAACAACGCTTGAAAGTAAAAGGATAAAGGCGCATTTTGAAAAAGTGGCTAACATGATTTTAGCTGAAGCATAAAACAGGCGGCGACCGCAAGGCCGCCAGGAAGGAAGAAAAATGAATAGAGTAGAATTTTTAAACAAGATTTATGAAAAATGTAATTGTTTAGACTGGTTCCTGGTTGCGAAGCCGAATGAAATTCTTTCCGCCGTGCAAAAGTACAGGATCGGGAAGAAGAAAACGCCGTTCCGGGATTATGAAATCACGGTGGAAAATGGATGTTTGTTTCTGAACGGTGATTTTATTATCAGAATTGAACCACTGATCCGGACGTTCAATGTGGAATCTCCGGAAGCAAGCTATTACGAAGGAATGTGTTTGCGCGACTATGAAGTATAAATTAAAAAAATCCCTATGCAGAAAGCCCGTATTTGCCACGTATCGGCATTTTAGGAATCTGCATAGGGATTTTATTGTGTAAGTAAATAAAACGGCTTTATGGGGCGCCTGGCGCGTTCTGGACGGCATTTCCGGAACCGTCCAGGCAGACGGCCCCAGCACATGACGCCGTACAAGCGCGTTATTTGCCCCGTGGACGGCTTTTCTTCCCCATGTGGATATTTTATCATGTAGAGAATAAAAACGGCTTTACGGGGCGCCTGGCGCGTTCTGAATGGTATTCAGGAAACAAGCTGGACGGTCGCCGCCGCATATCTGCCCGCGCGGGCGCTCTATTTGCCCCATAGCGGCATTTTACGGACGCAAGCGGGGATTTTATCCAGGAAACGAAAAAGGCGACTATATGGGCGCCTGGCGCGTTCTGAAATGCCGTTTTCCCGTACCCCCCTTTATACCCCCCTCTGGCCGCCATTGTATCACACTTTATAGAAAACTGTCAAGTGTATTTTGTAATCGTTATATTTACTTTATAATTTAATTAAATTACATTATACACGAATTATATTTTCTTTGCATAGTCCAGCGCGATCCAGCCCTCCTTGCTTTTCAACTGGCCCCATTTTGAAGCGCCGGGGCCGTCCGATTCTGCAATGATTGTATAGGCGCCGGGCGGACAATAACGGACAATAGAAGTATTTGTTCCGGGGCCTTTGCGGATCCGAAGGTCTGTTGCTGTCACCTTTACCAGATACGGCGTAAATGCTGCCGGGGCTGCGGCTGCTTTCTTTACGTACTTGTCATAGTATTTCTGGCCGTATTCAGCCCGCTTTTTCTGTACGGCTGCACTTTGATCCGCTGGCTTTTCAAAACCCGTTAGAATGGCGTTTGACGCCGCCAGGACGGAAGCCGCCGTTTTTAGCGTGTTCATTACGGCTGTATATCCGGACAATTCTTTCCACAAGAAAGAAAGCTGCATATTCAGATCCCCGATGGAAGCCCCTTGTTTCCTGGCGTGGTCAAGAAGCCCCTGTTTCCGGCTCCAATATGTCCACTGTGCCAGGCCATAGCCCGCGGAATCCCTCACAAAATTGTTATAGGTTCCGTTATCTACTGCGGCCGTGTATTTATCATCCGTCATATTCAGCTTTTTTTCATAACTGTTCTGAAGGTTGCGCGGATTCAGGGCGCTTTCTGCAAACAGATTCCCCATGATACCGGCCACGGCAAAATCATTCAGCCCTTTTCCGGAAAGAAAATTCCAGATTGTTTTTTCTGCTGTGGTTTTGCTGGTCTGCTGCGGTTTTGCAGCTGGCGCGGCGGCTCCGGATGATACCCCCAGCCGTTTATTGACTTCTGCGGCGATCTGCCCGTGCAAATTGTAAAGATAATCCCCAGGACACGCTTTGTTCGCAAACCACCGATGAACGGTCATGTTCTGCTTGTCTACCTGGCCGATCAGGGCCTTGTTTGCTTGCCATTTCAGGGATTTAATGCCGTTTCGCTGGCAAATATCCACTAACAGATTGATCAGGGCCTTGTATACCTTATCATTCACGGCATACGGTGAAGTGGTATCGCTGGCACATTCGATCGTGATTGCGCGGTTGTCGTTTGCCCCGCTGGATGTACACCAGGAACGATCTTTTTCTTCAACATACATCCCGATCCGGCCGTCGGCGCCGATCCCATAGTTGGCGCTGCACCCGGCCGACGACGGCGCAAACACATTCCCGATTGTTTCAACGGATAACTGCCCCACGACACAATGAATTGAAATTGTATCTATTGCATGATTGCGGGGGCTGTTTTTGTTCGGTGAAATCCGTGTGTAATTTACTAATGCGCTATTAGACATAAAATCAGATCCTTTCATAGAGAAAAGCGACCGCACATCATCCGCGCGGCCGCCCTCAATTATTTTAATTCAAAAAAATTCTTGTTTTCATTGTTCGCCTTGCAAGCTGCTTCGATTTTGGAAATGATCCACGATTCCGCGCTATTAAATTCTTTTTCCAATAATTCAATCGTGCGATCGTTCATCCTTTCCAGTGCCGCCTTCACCGACATTTCCAGGGCTTTCTTCTGGTTTTCTTTCGTGAAATCGCCGCTTTCCCGCAATTTGTCCGCGAACGTCTGGTTCGTCTGATCAACCGCGTCAAGAACGATCTGCCCCGCCTGTTCAATCCTGGTTCCCTGGATTTTCAGGCGCATATAATCAACGGCCGCTTTGGTAAGCGTGGGAATAACCACGATAACCAGGACATTGATCAGTGTTTGTGTTGTGGCGTTTACATCCATTTTCTTTGTTCCTCCTTAATATTCCGAACGTATTTCTTCTTCAAGTGCTGATTCAAGCTGCCGATCTGCCGGTTCCGGATCAAGCCCAGCCTTTTTGTACGCCGCGCGAAGTTTGATCGCGTTTTCTGATTTTGCCTTATTGTAGTAAAATGCCCGCGCTATTGCATATCCGCCCCAGCTTACCGGGATCACATATGCGAAGAATGATGTATCATAGCCCTTTGCCGTAAAAAGTAGGCCGAAGGCTGTAATGATCCAGCACTCCCATTTTGCGGTTGTCAGAATTTGCTTTGAAAACTCCGGCTTTTTCTTTCTGCTGCGCTTTCGTGTTCTCATAGGCCGATCCCCGCCTGGACTAATGCAAACACAATAGCAACCAAACTTCCGATCACGGCTCCGGCCGTTGTCCGGTGAAGCCATTTGTTAGAATCTTCCAGCTTGATAATGCGATCGCTCTGATTCTTGACTTCATCCTTCAGGCGGATAATGTCGTTTTCGTTGTCATATGTTTTTTTCTTTGCGGCGTCAAAACTATCCAGCTTCGCTTCGATTTTTGTCAGGCGGTCTAACACTTCCCGTTCAAACGATACTTCCGACATAGAAAAGCCCCCTTTCTTTCAGAATTAAACAATTTAAAACCGGGCTTTTACCCGGTTGAATTGTCATGCTTAATAATGCGAAACGAAAATTCATCAATGACTTTCCGCAAAAGGTTTCTGGCCGTAAAGGTTCCAATCAGGCCGAAATAGCTTTGCATGGTATTATTTACTTTTTCAAACGTGATCCGCCCGATTTCAAACAGCCCGCGTATATATTTCATTCTGCGGAACATGCGCTTCCTTGTGCTTTTCCTCATGCGGATCGATTTTGGCGTAATCTGTGCGCCTACGAACGTGACAGGCAGCCAGGCCGGGCGAATACATGTTTTCTTGTTTAATTCTAAATGCAACTTTTCATCCAGGAATCTTTCGATCTCTGCCTGAATTTGGTGTAATTCCTCTTTGTTTGGCCATAGGATGATAATATCATCCATATAGCGGATATAATACCGGATATGTAAATCGTGCTTGCAGAATTGATCCAACTCATTCAGATAGATATTTGCAAACATTTGGCTTGTCAGGTTCCCGATCGGCATACCACGGTTATAAAGCCATTCTTCCCGATCGCATAATTCAGGCTGGACGCCAGCCGGAAGCCCGAAGGCTGTATCCTCGCAATTTATCAGGTTATACAGATCCCGAAGGATCAGCGGATCCCTGATATGCTTAGATAGAATTTTCATCAGGATTTCATGATCGACGCGGTAAAAATACTTTGCAATATCCAGCTTTAGCACATACCACTTTTTAGCGCTCCTGGACGCCATGCGAAGCCAGTATTGCAGCTGCGCCCGCGCTCTTGTGGTTCCCTTGCCTACTCTGCACCCGTAACTATGCTCTATGTACTGTTTATCAAACAACGGATTCAATTTTTGATAATAGGCCCACTGTACAACGCGATCGCGGTATTGCAGCGCCATAATGATCCGTGGTTTCGGCTCATAGATTTTCTTTCGCCGGTATCTTCCGACGTGGTATGCAGATTCCAGCGGATTCCCTGGAATCCCGTCTTTCGGAAAATAGGTCAATTCATTGTGTAGTTTTATAAGTTCATCGCTTTTATGTGCTGAAAATGCAAGGTTTTCATCGCGGCAATGTTTCCCTTGCGAAGCGTTTTTATCCGCTTGTAACAGATTTTCAAAATCTATTATTTCTTCATGTGTTACTTTAAAGGTTTTCAATAGCCTTTCCCTTTCTATAAAGATTCCCCCGCTTTGCTGGCTTGTGCTTTTGCGGGGGCTTGCGCTTATAGCTTTCGGCCATAGGCGCGGCGCTGTTCGTTGCACCCTTCAGGCCCTCCCATGCAGCCCATAAGCCAGCCGCATGATCGGTACTAACTGCATTAACAGCAACGTCAATTTATCCGGCCAGGCGGCCGGAACGGGAATAGATCCCTTTCCTTTTCTTGCACTGTGAAAATGTCCGTAAACATTCCCCTTCTGGCTAAAAAGGTAAGCGGAAAAGAATCCGATGTTCGTGTTCACGTTAGAACGCGGGTTGTTCAAATTCAGCGCCGAAGGCCCGGAATTGGAAGTGTTGTTGTAACTCGCACCCACGATCGGCAAGCGTTTAATGACCTATCCCCACCGGAAATTTATTTCGCGGTTGTTTTGCTGGTTTCTTTCTGCGAATTTATCCAGCCGCCGAGTAGCCTTCCAATTTCGCATAACCTTTCAGAAATCAGCTTGTAACGCTTTTCATCAATAAAACGCATGTCATAGGAAAGCTGATTGAAAAGCCGTAACAATTCCAGCTGCACATCTGCGTCCTGAAGCGTGGTTTTCTTGAAATACTTTTTCTGCGCCGTGATAATGTATATCAGGAATTGAAAAAGACATTGTTTATAGTCCGCCACGAAGCCAGGCTTTTCACTCCGCGGATATTTTACCCATGAAGTATAAAGATACTGCATAAGGTCTTTCGATTTCTGCAATATGATCAATCCGCTTTTCTGCTCTTTTCCTTCGTCTGTTTCCGGATTCCCGCGCGGCTGATTGTCATATCGCCTTTGATAACCGCCCATTTCTTTATTTTCCTTCCATCATGCCAAAACATAGGGGCCGCTATCGCGGCCCCAAACAGATTACAGTTTTCAGATTACAGATTCCAACTCAAGGAAAGCGGAAAAGAATCCGACGTACGTGTACACGTAAGAACGCGGGTGGCCCAAATGCAGCGCCGAAGGCCCGGAATCGGAAGTGTGGTGGCAACACGCACCCACGATCGGCAAGCGTTCGCCCTCGTTGTTGATCCAGAATCCGCCGCTATGCGTTACGCCGGTTTTCGGCGCAAGGTGCAATTCATAAAGGATTTCAGGGATCGTTACGCCGGTATCTGCTGCCAGGTTGCCGAAGTTCGGCGTGTATGTACTGCCAGCGGCGCCCGTTGCGGTTGCAATCTTGAAATCCTTTGTATATTTCAGCGTTCCGGACGTTCCAGGATTTACCAGGGCGCCGGTAGGAAGGATCGCTTTCCAGTACGTGCTTTCAGGGGCCGCGCTTACCTGTCGCGCTGCCAGGTTGCCGACAAAGATCTGAATTTCTCCGTTGACTACACGCATACCGGAAGCCCATTTCCAGACATTTCCAACCCAATCCGCGATCCCGTTCCTGGTTCCGTCGTGGAACCATGTTGCGGGGCCGGATCCGGCCGCTGTCCTGGTTGTTCTTCTGCCGCCGCTGCCGTCGCTTTCATCCGCGGTCCGTTCTCCGGCTTCGTATGTGTGCGTGTGGCTGTGTCCATACTGTGTATTGCCGCGCGGAACAAAACCGGACTTGTAAATCAAGTGATCAATGACGGCTCTTTCCGGTATGCTCATTAAATGCCAGCCGTTCCCCTTCGCGTTACATGCTGCCATTGAATCATCATAGTTAATAACCGCTTTCGGATCCATCAGCGGCCAGGAATACGCGCGGCCATTGATCACGCAATTCAGGAATTTGCTGATAAAAAAGCGTTTATACTCCACATCATCCACCATAAAGGCGGAATGTGTTTTCTGCGATCCGCCCTCAAAAAGCTGTGCATTTGTCCGCTGATTGATCGCAATCATGAAAGACGGAAGCCCTACATCATCCTGGATCACGGTACACGCGCCGCCAGAAAGCCCTTCCGTTGCAAATTTCAAGCTGTCAAAATCATATGTTTTCATTCTATAACACCCCTTCCTTCAATGCGTAAAGCGTCAATGTTACGTTGTCCATGGAAAACGGAACCGGATCTTTTTTCGTGATTGTCCGGTTTACATGCCCGGCGCCGGGATCTCCCGTTTCTTCATCCTCTGTCAGCTCCACATAATCCGGATTTTCAATTTCCGTTTCCTCATACTGGCGGGCCGGTATGGTAAGCTGTGCCACATAGTAAACGCCTTCCCCGGTCTGCAATCTGCCGAAGGCGTCTGCTGTAATGTCAACGTGTACATCGTGATCCGCTTCCATCTTTTTCAGGTTCAAGCTGATCTGATCATCGAAATTCAGCCAGCTTCCGTTTTCCTCATACTCAACCTTGCGCCCCTCGTTCGCTTCAATAACTTTCATCTGATCCCAACCTCCTTTTTCATTTCATTCACACGCGCATTGATTTCCTCCGCGTATTCTCTGTTTTCCCGGCTTGAATTTTTCAGGGAACCGCCGCCAAACTGCCGCAACATTGCGGCTTCCTGTGCGCGTCGTTCGTCTGATTTGATGATAATATTCGCCATCAGTACAACCCCCCTGTTACATGCAGCTTTACGGTTACATTTTTAGCGCTGCCGGAATAGCAAACTTTAAAGGCGTTCAGGGCCTTTCCGTAAACCTCCACGCGCTCCACTGGCCCGTCAGCTGATACCACTTCCGCGAAAACATCATAATCAACCTTGTTGACTGTCTGCGGAAGCGTGATCGTCTTTTCTGCATTCGTGGCCGGAAATTTTAGCGTGTTTTCAAGGTCTACGCTTATAACCTGGCCGCGCATATCGTCAACGGATTCTTGCGCCAGGCGGATATTGATTGCAGAATAGGCCGACATCAGCGCATTTTCCAATGTTCCGAAATCCATGTTTCCGAAATTGGTTGAACTCTGCTGCGTTCCTCTCTCTAAAATCTCGCCCGGCGCCGGTGTCCATTCAAAAAGCCCGTTTCCCAGGCTTACCGACGAAACGCGGCGCGGAAATTCCACGATCCGATCTTTCCAAAATACCGGAATATACATCCTTTCTCACTCCTTTCTAACTTTTGCCCGACGACTGGACTATTTTCAGCGTGTAGCGGTATAAAATACCCTCTTCAAACTCTACTTTGTTCAGGTTTTCATTTCCGCCAGCCCACAAAAAGCCGTTTTTATGATAAAAACGGATCCCGGTGATTTCATCCGGCGCGTCATGGTCAAAAAGTACAAATATAGCAACGCGCCCATCAACCAGCGTTTCCACCTTGTAAATAGGGATTCTTTCCCACTTATCCCCGGCGCGGTATTCCGCATGTGAAACACAACGCTTGATGTATTCTTTGAGATCATCCAGCGCTTCTTCCGTAAGTGGGATATAGCTTGCTTCTGCCATGTTTTAGGCTCCTTTCTTATTCATCGGCGGCATACTTGCCCGCGTCAGTGTTATAATATAAGTCAACGCCTACGCTATCCGGCGCGGCGGAAACGCCGCTTTCCGCCCCAGCAAACCCAATCGACGGATCCGGAATGGAACCGCTTTCCGTGCTGCCGTCTGCGGGATAAATAACTTCATTCCCCGCGGAATCACTTTCAAGCGTGGCCTGTGCTTCGGTAATCTGTGCGCCGACTGAAATATCCGGCGCCGTGCCGCTTTGGTCATATGCGGCCGTGTGGCTCTCTGTGGCGGCCGTCAGGCCCATTTCTGCGCCGCCGCCCTGGAATCCTGTTGAAATGTCCGGAATCGTGCCGCTTTGGTCATATGTGGCGCTTCCGCTGTCTGCTGCTGCCCCCAGGTCAACTTCTGCCGCGGCTCCCTGGAATCCGGTTGATATATCCGGAATTGTTCCGCTTTCCGCGTCGCTGTCTGTCTGGTACTGGAAAATGTTTTCTCCTGAAGCGCCCTGTGCTTCAATCTGGCCCACGGAAAAGGCAGCACCCACCGAAATATCCGGCGCGGTTCCTGTTTCGTCGTATGACACGCGCCCGCTGTCGGTTCCCGTGTCCACGGTGATCCCGCCTTCGGTTCCCTGGAATCCGGTTGAAATCCCCGGATATGTGCCGCTTTCCGCGCTGGAATCCATAGGATAGACAATATCCGTTTCCCTGGAATCCGGTTCAATTTCAAGCTGCATGTCTGCCGGACGGAATCCGACTGAAATATCCGGTTCCGTTCCTGATTCCCGATCGCTGTCCGCCGAATACTGTAAATGGTTTTCTTCAGAAGCGGCCTGAATATCAACGCGGTTTTCAGTAAGCGCGGCGCCGACTGAAATATCCGGCGCGGTTCCGGCTTCCGTGTATGCGGTATTTCCGGAATCTGCGGCCCCTTCAAGCGTGATTGTAACCTCTGCGGGCTGGAATCCTACTTCCGTATATGGAAATGTGCCGCATATGTGATCGCCGCAAAAGGTATATAAAAAATTCTGGTATTCTGATAACTGATATATGGTCAATGTGATCCCGTTCTGGAATACCATATAATCAAAACGGGATCTTGCGTTTTTCACCTGTTTTAGATAACGCAAAAAATCCTTTATGGAAGTTTGTGTTACCTCCGTTCCTACTGCGATCCGGAAGTGGAACGGCTCCCCGGCGTATGTATACCATTCTTCGACGGATGTATTTTCATTCCCGAAAACGGTATCAATCATTTCTTCCATTGCCTGTCTGGTTCCTAGTTTCATGTACCAGTATATAGAATTTCTGATCAGGCTCCGCTTTACATCAGGCGCCAGGGCCGTATTGTAGAATAAGACGCGGTTTTCTACTGCCAGGAAGTCAAGTTTCCCATCGTCAACCTGATCCAGATCCGCCCATATATAAACCCGCTTCATGCGGTCTATAAATTTCTTTTTCTGTCTGTCATAGGCGTAAGCCAGGGCGATCCGTTCAGGCGTCCGCATTTCTGCCGGAAACGCTTTCCATGTTTGAAAATCAACTAATTTAATCATCCTCTACCCCACCATAGACAAATTTTACACTGTTTTCTATTGCGATCGACGTTTCCGGAATCACGGTAAACACGGGGGATTCTATCACAACACGCTTTCCGCCAGCCGCCCGGACAAATTCCGTCAGCGCGTCCGGATTTATGTCACGCCCGATCTTTGTTTTCTGCCAGCTTAAATATGTATCTTTTGCCGCTTCAATGGACGCCTGGATCGTCGCTATATTGTTTATGTCGCTGCGGGAAATGTAGTATGTGGCTTTCAGGTCATAGGGCGCCACATCCGGCGCCGACACATAGGTATTATCGGTAAGCGGAAGGATCGGATTTTCCTTCAGGTATTCCAGGCAGCCGCCGCAAAATGATTCACTAGGAAGCGCCCCGCCGCGAAGCAAAATACGAATATCCACAACCGCTTCCAACGGCTCATATATTTTTACATCCTCAATCGCTGCGGAATTATACTGTTTTACCCAATATTCGTAAGCGTCAGACGGCCCGGCCACGGAATAAGACGACGGCGCCAGGAAGATCCGTTCCCGGAAACTTTCTTCCGATTCCTCACCCGTTCCGCCCTCTGATTTCGTGACGTTTTCAACGGATTCCACATAGGGAACCGGATCAACCAGCGTTCCGATCTGGCCGACAATGTAATTACTTCCCACGGTTCCGATAACCTCACACGTGCAATTTATATCCACGTATGATTCCCCAGCTTTTACTTCCGCGTAATCATCCGTTGCAAAATAAACGCCGTCGCCAGCTGTTACCCGCGTTCCCTTTGGTATGTATATAACATCCTTCCGGATTTCGGAAAGATTGAAGCGCATTTTCACGATCGCCGGTTTCGGCTCCTGGATGAATGTCTTTTTAAATGCCCCTAAATGCTTCAGGAAATCGCCCCGCGAATATTTTAAAAGATTCATCTTTGCAGCATTGTCTAACATTTGATACATTTGGAAATACTGCCCGGCTTCAATCCTTAAATGAATATGATCCTTGTCACCCGGCCGTAAAACAATTTTCTGTTTCGTTTGTTCCTCATACTTTTTTTCATAATCCCTGATCATTTCATTTAAAATCTGCTCATAGGAAATATCTTCTATAAACGAAATATCAGGAAGTGCATATAATTTTTGAATATCAATCGCCATTGTATGTTACCACCACCTTCGGAATCATTTTTCCAGTCTGTTCGTATACTTCAAAACTGATTTCATCGACTGTTACGCGCGTTTCAAATTTTTCTATCAACTCCATAGCGCTAACCGTGTACCGGTTTTGCGCTTCATACATAGGCAGATCCACAATTTCCGATTCCAGCCCGATTTCCCGATTCATGGGAATGGTTCCCTTTATCAGCGTTAAAAGAAACTTGATTTTATTAAAAATATCCTCACGAAGTTTCTTTTCGTACACGCTATTGATTATGATCTGCACTCCATCTATAACTATCATCCGATCACCGCCTTAATGGTATTCTGTGGCCGTCACATTCACGGCGACGGAAACAAGTTCCCCGTGATTCCACACTTCCCTATAATCCGCGTCAACATTATCTATTGTCCAGCGGCCCCCGCCTACCTTGTGGCCGCCCAGGACAAACGTGCATACCGTTCCATTTTCACATAATTTTATAATCTTATTCAGCATAGCAAGCGGCTTCACTCCATGCCCGGCGACAAACTTCATTTCAAACGTGACGGATTGATTTTCCGGCCCCTCAAATTCCCGCTGTGATTTCTTTGTGTACCGTTTATGTTCGGAATAGCTGCCCGAAATCGATCTTTTTAAATTGTTGAAAGTGCATATTCTTTTATCAGACGTTTTGAAGGTTACACTCCCAAAAAATCCAATCATAAAAGCGCCCCCTATTCCTTTATTGTTATACCGTGCAAATACAGATTTCCGCCGATATGAATATCGCTTTCCACCCGCATTTCGCCGTCAACATGCAGATCCCCGGAAACGGTCAGTTTGTCGCATACAATGTCCAGCTGCTTTGTTTTCTTGTCATATCGCAAATAGCTTCCGTCGCCAAAATCCTTCCGCCAGATTCCTTCTATGCCCTCCGGTGGCCGGTTCCGTTCCGTATACGGCGGAATGATGATCATTCCCCTTGTGCCGCCGTTCTGAAGGTGTATGACGTAAACCATCGTGTCAATCTCTGGCGGGAAAAATTCATTTGACCATAGCGGCATAAACGGGGATAAAGAATTGTCGCGGTCTTTATATATAACCTGTGCCGTTCCGTCTTTATAATTCACGGATGATATATAGCCTACTCTAATAACCTCTGCCATATTTTTACCCCCTTATCCTGGAATCGTTAGCGTGGTTCCTGGATAGATCCAGTGTCCGTTGCTTGACGATGTTTTCCCGTGCGACTTCGCGGCTCCCTCTATGGTTCCGGAATTTGCATTGTATATCTGCATGTATTTAGCGCCGGATCCTAAAAACTGTGTACTGATTTTCCATAGGGTATCACCGGAAACGATCGTGTAAGTCTTTGATTTTGCGCTTGATTCCGAAGCCTTTTTTGTAGTGTCGCCTGAATCTACCTTTGCGACGGTTACGCCCTTAACAATGATAACGGCGTGCATTTCCAGCGTGCAATAATAGCCGGAACCGGCGTTTTTTTCGTGCGTGACGGTATCAATATAATATTTTCCGTCCAGCTTCCCGAAGCCGGACACATTCGCGCATTTGCTGGCGATATATTTTGTATCGCCCATCAATTTAACGCTCATTGTCTGGCATTGCCTGTTATGCTCTAGCAATTTTGCCTTTGCCTTGATTTCCGCGTCCTGAAGGCTTTCTGCTGTTTCATTCAGCTTTAGGATTCTGCTTCCGTCCTTCAGCATGAATTTATAGCTTAATGTCTGATTCTTTTTAGAATCTGTATAACTGATCGATACGCCGTCATAGGCCCTCGTCATTTTCTTTCCAATATTCCAGCTTTCAAGCTGTGTTTTATTTATATTTAAACTTGCCTTTTTCCCCTCATATTCTGTCTGATCAAAAACAACCATTCTGCGGTTATACAATTTCATAGCAAGATTATAGGAATTGCATAACTCAAACGCGAATGATTGATTTGTTTTGTTTGACTGTTCTAATTCGTCAATAGGGTAATCCTGGCCGGAAAAATAAAGAGTGATTCCGGCGTCGCTTGAAATCTTTTGAAGGATTCCCTTTACTGTCGTTTTTTTCCATGTTTTTGATTTTTCCGTGACATTGAAATCCGTCCGGATCGGCGTTGCAATTCCGCCGACTGAAGCCACGGAAGGCGGCCCTGAATAAGAAAGATCGTCTATCAGGAAATATCCGCAATTATACTTTCTGTTGTCGCCCTCCGCTGTCCAGTTCGTTAATTTTATGATTGATTCGACGAAATCCCCTTCCACCGGGATCCAGCCAGCCGACCACTTCCCGCTTCGGTTGTTTAACTTTAGCGTTACCGTGTCGGCCGTTCCGCTGGCATTGTCAACATACTGAAATCCCTCTATGTAGTCAGTGATCGTCTTTGTAATATCTTTCCCGTTATATTTCACAATAACGGATGACTGCCGCGCTTTCATAGCTTATCTTCTCCATTCTGGTATATCTTCGTCGTATTCCTCCGGAATCTCCGGAATGAAAACCTTCGTTCCGGCTGAAAAAACATAGATTTCCAGAAGGTCAAGATTATTTTGCAACAAAAGGCCGATGTATTTCACATCGCCATAAAAATGATAGGCTATTGAATCCCACATATCCCCTTGTACGGTTGTGTATATTCTGTTTTCGTCCATACATCGGCCCCCTTTTTACGTGGCGAAGGCTGTTCTGCCCTTCTGCCGTTCATGCTCTGCGTACATCCTTTCAAATTCCGCCTGTGACATTTGAAGCGCGGAATTTACATCTTCCTTGCTTGCGTTGCCCTGAATCGTGATTTGCGGCGAAAATACAACCTTTGAAGAATTGTCGGAATTGTCCGCTTTGCTTGTTTTGTTGACTGTACTGTTATTGTTGACTGTGTTGTAAAGTTCCTTTGTGACAGAACCCCCGACGCCCTCCGCCTGGCCGCCATTTACCAGCTGATTGATCCGGTCAAACATTCCCGCGCCGCCGTCTGCTGCCGTCTGCTGCGGTACTGCGGAACCGACAACGCCAGCGACCACCGATCGCATATTTGACCACAATTCCGATAACGGAAGGACGGCTTCGCGCCCGGCTTCACCGCCGCCCAGCAACGAACCATTGTTCGCGCCGAATATTGTAGGCCCTGTTAAAATTCCGCCTTCCTTGTACCATTCAACACCGATTTTCGGAATTGACGGCGGGGAAAGTGAAAAGGATCCGCTGATTGAAAAATGCGGAAGTTTAATGTCAGGCAGCTTCAGGGATAAACCGGAAAAGAACCCCTTGATCGCGTTCAGCCCGTTTGAAACAACGGATTTCGCCGCTTCAATTTTGGACTGAAAAGCATTTCGGACTTCATCCAGCTTCCCGCCTGTGATTGTGTTGATTGCCGACATTACATTACTTACTGTATTTTGTATGCCTTGCATAGAAGCGGCCATAATACCCTTGATTCCGCCGCCAGCGGATGTATACGCCGCTTTCATGCTTTCCAGGTTTGATCTTGCGTTTGCCGCTGCCTGTGACATCATGCTTCCGACCGTGCTAGTCACGTTTGAGAACGCTTCCGACACGGTTTGTTTTACGGATGATAATTTTTCCGTGAATTTTGCTTTCACTTCATCCAGCTTTCCGCCTGTCAGGTTGTTTATGAAGGTATAACCGGCCGTATAATAGCCTTTTACGCCCTCCATAGCTGCCGCCGCTACGCCCTGGATTCCGCCGCCGTGTGAATCATAGGCGGCTTTAATGTTTGAAAGTTTTTCCGTTATGGTATCTTTTGCGGCTGTCAGCACATTTCCGGCCGTTTCCTTGACGGCGTTCCAGGTTTCGGAAGCCTTTTGCTTGATCGCGGTCAGCTTTCCCCCTGTCGCAACGTCTATCGCATTAAAAGCGCCCGTTACAACGCCCTTTAGCGCGTTTAATGGCGCCATAGCAAGGGAAGAAAGCGCCTTGAAAGCGCCAGAAAAGATATTTTTCAGCCCGTCAAGCGCCTTTTGCCAATCTCCGGTAAAAATACCGGTAAAAAACTGTATAATTCCCTGAAATACCTGTTTCACGCCGGATATAACATTTCCTACGGTCTGGCGCCAGCTTTCAAATACGGATGAAATAAAGGCAAACGCGGCCGGGAATTTATCCGCGAACGCCTGAACCGCCTTTGAAATATTCTCCTTTAATTCGTTGAATTTGCCAGTTACCCAGTCTTTCAGCTGTCCGGCCTTTTCTTTGACCGTATCCCAGTTTTTATATAGCAATACCCCGATTGCAATAACCGCGGCAATCGCCAGTATAACAAGCCCGATCGGACTTGTCAGGAATGTAAAAGCTGCGCCTAATGCCGTTGTTACTGCCGTTCCCACTGTACATATTGCGTTCCATGCTGTCATTGCTGCGGTCTGCGCCCACGTTGCCGCTGTGCTGGCCCCCTTAACAATGGCGTCCTTTGCATATAAAGCATGAAGGTATAGTGTTTCCGCCTTATCCTTTATTTTTAGCGCAAGATTTGCCAGCATAGCCTTTTTCTCTGCCGCAAATACGGTAACAAGCGCCTTTACTGCTTTTACCGTGTTCAGTGTGTCCTTTGCAAAATTCACCATTTTAACCGCCGCAATAGCACCGGCGATCCCTATGATGATAGGCTTCAACGCACCCCATTCATTTAATTTTTGGTATACCGTGGCCGCGGCTCCTACCAGTTTCATAGCTGCCGCAACTACTTGTGGAAGCGCCTGTGTAGCAATAAAAGAAATTGCCGGTTTTGCCTTTTCAAACGCTTCAAAAAGTTTGTCTTTCAGATCCAGCACCACCGCGATAACCTTATCAATGGCGGGCCGGTTTTCCTCAATGGCCGTTTTGACGTTCTGAAGGGCTGTCTTTCCTGTGTCTGCCAGGAATTTAAAAGCTGCCGCCCCCTTCGCGCCTATATCTTCCAGCACGGGCCGGACTTTGTTAAACAGCGCCACCGCCCGATCCTTGAAGGACGAAATCGCCGGAACCGCTTTCCCTGATAAAGTCTGAATAAATCCCGTTACTTTTTCGGTAATATGCGGTATATAGTCAGCTACTGCTAAAATGGCGTCTTTTGCCATCGGCCCAAAAGATTTTACTAAATTTATCTTCAAATCATCAACTGCGGAACCTAATATTGAAAGAGCGCCCGGAAGCGTATCTGTGACTTTTGCGGCCATGTCCATCATAGCCCCATCTGCATTGTGAAGTTCGTCACTTAATGCTTGCCATTCTGTCCGCCCGTCCTCCGTCGTGGTATTCAGTCCGGCCAGAAGATCATTTAATGTGTCAATCTGCGTTTTGCCGCCGATTGCAGCAAGTGCGGCGCTGCGTTCCTCGTCTGTCATATTCCTTGTTGCTTCGTTCACAAGTTCAAGCGTTTCTTTTAGCCCTATGAACTTTCCTTCGGAATCAAACGCCGAGATGCCTAACTTTTTCATCATTTCCCCGGCCTGGCCGGTTCCGGATGTTAGGTTGATTAAAACCGCATTTAATTTGTTTCCAGCTTCAGAACCTTTGATATTTCTATTAGCCAGAACTCCAAGTGCCGCTGCGCTATCTCTTACATCAACACCTAGATTATTTAAGACGCCGCCACAACCTGTATATGCTTCCATCAGCTGTTGCGCCGTCTGATTGCTTTTATTGTTGGCCTTGCACGCCACATCCAGATAGCCGGATAATTCATCGACGCCAAGGCCCAATGCACTCATTGAATCTGTTACTAAATCGGAACATGTAGCAAGATCCATCGAAGTAGCTTCAGACAACCGAAGAACCGGCTCCAATGCGGATATAGACGTGTTTACATCCCATCCGGCAAGTGCCATATAGCCCAGGGCCTCACTTGCTTCTGTCGCCGTTTTGGTTGTCTTTTTCCCCATTTCCAGGGCCGCCGCTTCTAATTTCTGGTAATCTTCGGCGCTGGCTCCGGCTGTCGCTGCCGTGTTTGCCATTGCCTGATCGAAGTCTGCATATGTAGAAACTGCGTCTTTCATGAAATCGCCAATCTTTACGGCGGCGAAGGCCGCCGTTGCGATCTTTGCAGCTGTCTTTGCAGCTTTCCCGATAGAATCCAGCTTTTTATTTACTCCGCCTACTGATTTTTCAAGTGAGCTTTGTATTTTACCTCCGATTTCTAGCGCTAGTTCGTATGTTGTTTTGTTTGCCGATTTCCGCCACCTCCTTTGCTACGTCCAGGAAATCTTCCAGCGGAAGGCCCGTAAAGAAATCTATCCCGGTATTAGTTGCCATGGACAAGTGAACGGCCGTTTTTTGTATGTCTTTTCCTGAATTGTGCCTTATTCGTCTTTGTAGAAAAAACCCACAACCGCATTTTTGATTTTCTCAATCTCACCGACCGGAAGATCCTCGAAAAATTCAGCCGGAAGGCCCGTTACCTTTGTAGCAACGATTTTCGCGTATGTCGTGGTTGATTCCGGAACGAACGAAGAAACGCCCGTTTTGTTGAACGCCTTTTCAATCGCCGTCAGATCGCGGCCGCGTAAATCTTCCAGGCCGTGAAGGTCAAGTTCCCGGAATGTTTCCCCCTCAAAATCAAAAGGTTTCCGGAATGTGATGATCAATTCATCCTCCTGGCCCTCTTTTTTGGGAAGAAGCGACGTTTTCCCTTCCTGTGGCGGCTGCGCCACCGGGATTTCAGGGATCACTTTTTCCAGTGCGTTTTCTGCTGCATTTTCTCCGGTGTACTCTTCCCGGCTTGTTTCTGTATAGCTGTTATCCATGCTTATTTCCTCTCTTTCATATCGTTTTTATATCTGGCTGCGGACTTTTTGCAGACGGTCAACGCCGTTTAATTTCCAGATCATATTGTATTTATCCAGTTCCAGGACATTGTTTCCGCCGATCGTGATCTTGCAATATGTCAACTCACGAACGACTTTCGGCTCCCCTTTTCCGCCCTTTTTCAGCGTTCCCAGGTCAAACGATTTTACTTTTCCCTTTGTCGTTACGACAATTCCCTGAAAATCATTCGTCTGTGTGGCCGTGTCGGTCATTTGCATGGAACCGCGGTAAATGACAAGCCCCGTCTGTGTGATGTAATCGAAATATTCCTGGCCGATATTCTGGAATGTGGTTTCCGTTTCCAGGGAACCGAAGGCGCCTTCGATCGCTTCCTCAATCTCGCCGCCGATTCCGGCGCCGTCGATTGTTTCCGTCAGGTATTCAAAATTAGGCAGCGTCACTTCTGCGGAAACGCCTAAATACCTGTGCGCGTTCCCGTAAGTATTAAAGTTGTTCAACACTGTGGGTATTTTCATTATTCAGCACCCCCTTCCAGCGCGGCTTCCGTAATTGTCGGATCAAATTCAAACACATTTTCTATATCCTCCGCGGGCGCATAACCGCCGATCCTGGTATGGAATAGAATGTGTCCGTTCAGGATTTCATTGATCGGATTTTCGTCATGGTCAAAAACGATTTCCCCGCCCGCTATATCATCCGATCCCTGAAGGCTGTTCAGCTGCATATTGAACCCGGAAACAATTTCATCAATCAGGCGGTAATTTGTCAGATCGTCAACCTTCTGGAAAAAGGTCAATTTGAAATTGTTCTCGATGTAATCAAAAATAGTTACAATGTTGATCCACCTGTCGATCGGATCCGACGATGAAGGATAAGCCGCCGTATTATTTCCCCAGCACTTCCAGCCGTTTGAATTGATCGCCGTCACGATTCCGCAAGCGTTGGCGTAATCGTTGGCTTCATCCATTTCCAGCGTGACTTCCTCGCCGTCTGCCGTATAAAGCCCGGTAATTTTCAGATCCTTATTTGACGGGGAAGCGGACGGAACGCCGCCATTATTCGCCGCCAGCCATTCCAAGTGTGCGGCCAGCTGTGCGCTGTAATAATATTTATAATCACCGACGCCGACCAGCGGCCACGCAACGATCATATTTCTGTCGGAATATGCACTTTTGTCCTTGTATTCCTTGATTTCCTCCATAGAATCCGCTTTTCCTTCTGCCGTGTCCAGGTCAGAAACAACTTTCGCCGTGAAAAGGCTGGAAATCAGCTGCGCCTTTGCGTTAAGCGCCAGATTTACGGCCGGAATGTGCGACCATCCAGGCGCCAGCAAAAGGGAAGGAACAATTCCGTACTTCGGATAAACCCGCCCGATCAACTCCATTCCGGTTTTCTTTTTGGTTTTCACATTGTAGGAACCGATCACATCCTCATATGTGACAAGCGACGGATCCAGCTGTGCAAACGTGGCTTTCAGGCTCGTTTCGTTCTTTGCTGCGCCTGTGCTGATAATTGCAACCGTCACTGTGCCGTCGCTGTTGAATGTGGCGATATAGTCCTCTTCATCCTTGTAAACAGTTTCCGCTTCCCCCGTGGATGAAATGGAAAGTTTATCCAGAAGGATTCCTGTTTCGTTAATCTGGATTTTCCCGCCCACAACGCCATATTCTTTTGAAAGCTGCGCTTTTACATGCTTTTCAGGATCCAGCACATTGATCATTACAATAGGCGCAACCCCGAAAACATCAAAACTCGCATACATGGACTGGCACAACGTATAATTTTTAAAGTCTGTGCAATATCCAAGATCATTGATTGCGGCCGACTTGTTATGAAAAACAAACGGCTTGTTTACGGTATCATACGGATCTTCCGCCATGTTGACGGGCGCCGTTCCAATCACGCACTGAATACACCCATCCGATTTGATCGGAATGGATAATTGTGTCGGAATCCGCCGTGTCCGTATACCATGCTTATAATTAGACATGCTTTATTCTCCTTCCGTAAGTTTTCTAATATCTGCTTCAGAAAGCGCCGAAATCCGGTCATAGGCGACTGCTGCCACGGTTCCTTCTGTGTCAACATCCTTTTTCGCCTGAACGATCCCGGAAATCGGTACAATCAGATTTTTAATAATCGGCTTTTTTGCCGCCAGCTTTTCCAGCTTTTTAGGAATCCCGCCACTGAAAACGGCGCCGCTTTTTGCGACGCCGCGAAGTGTAGGCCCTATATACATAACCTGTTCATTAGTCATATTCTGTCACCTCAATTTCTGGCGCTTCCACCGTCCATAATGTAGACATACCGCCGATAAATTTCGGCCAGGTATTTTCTTCCTGGAATTTTTTGGTAAGCGGAAAAGTTATCCGGTATCTGCTATCTATCAGCCGTTTTGACAGAAAACGCTTTTCCAGCTTATTCAGCACGTTTGCAACGTCAAAATGGCCCTGATTGTTAGGATTTTTGTCTACAATCCCAACCAGGAAATAGATCGAACATATATTGTCGCTTTCCTCTCCGTTTATTTCCTCTTCATCCAGGCATACCAGGACATACGGGAAGTGTTCGTCGTCGTTTTTGCTCTTTTTGGCGGGCAAATTCTGCGGATATACGTTAAAATCCAGGTATTCACCCGCATTATTGATTGATGTATAGCCCTTTAATTCCTCTTTTACCTCATTGACAAGCGCCTTCTGAAGCAAAACATCCGTCTGCATACCCTAGAATCACCCCTTCCGCAAGATATTATTTACCTCTGCATTGATACGCTTTTCCAGCGTTTCCCCAGCTTCTTTGTTGATTTTTTCCATGATTTCTTCGTTTTTCGCCATCTGTGGAACCGAAGGCCCGTATAGCTGCTTGATCGGAAGGCGCTTGCTTGATACGCGGTTCCATACGCCGGTATGACCGCTTTTCATATCAGCAATAAAGGCTTTCGGATCTCCGGAAAGCGGCTTCAGCCCTCCGGATTTTTCCACGCCCGCCGAATATACGCCAGGGGAAAAACCTTTTTTCGTGCGCTTTACTCCCCTTTTGGGGCTTACCTTGAATTTTGACAGCGCGATCGGGCTTCCGCTGGAAACAACCGCCCCGGAAAGACTGCTTTTTGAAGCGTTCACCGTCCGGATCGTTCCGCGTACTGTGCCACTTGAAACATAATAGCGCTGCGGAACCTCTTTCCCCATGTTTTTACGGATATTCGACACGGCCCGATTGATCGCCCTGGAAACTACAAGCGGCGCCTTGCTTTTGAAGGCTCCAAGCCGCTGTTCTATTTCCTCAACGCTTGAAACTTCAATTTTTTGTATGATCATTAGCCAGCATTTCCCTTCAAAATGATTGTATAGCCGCCGAAATCCTCCAACACGTTCCCCACCTGGTATGATTCACCGTCAAATTCCATGATCTGATCAATGACCGGCTGATCCGGCATATGCTCTTTTTGAACGAAAAACAGTTTGCTATCTTCAAAAATGCCGTCAGAATCGGCCGTTTTCCCCAGGTTTAGCTGTAAAAGTGTTTCGTTATCCACAACAACGGGGATTTCTGCCCCGTCAATATTGTGGATTTCCGCAAACTCATTCAGATTGAAAAACGTGTCCTTGAAATCCTTTTGCAGCTGGTCTTTAAATGAACGCATTTTCAATCACTCCTCTTCGGCTTCGGCTCCGGTTCCCTCCTCCAGCTTTTCTTCCTGGAAATTGATCACGGTTTCCTGTAATTCTTTCAGGGATTTTTCTTCGTAATTTTCGCCCAGATCAAGCCCAACGGATGCCGCATAGCTGAAAATATCTTTCTTTGTGCGAATTTTCCGGATTTCCTCCGGACTTTTGAGCGCGTCCGGAACCTTTTCATTGAATCCGCTGAAATCTCCGCTTTCATCCTCCGGATCGTCTGCTTCATCCGCGAAAACGGGCGCCACGTCTGCCGGTTCAACGAATTTTTTACTTTTCAGGAACGCAAGATCGGCGCTGGAAATTTCGGCCGGAAGAATTGTTCCCGGATTGTATGCTTTCCCGCCTGTTAAAACCGTTACTTTTGTTTTGTACCTCATTATGCACCAGCCTCCTTCTTTGCATAGATAACCGCCCAGGAATCCACATCAAACGGACGCGGAAGCGGCCTTGAAGTCAATCTTACTTTCTTTACCTCGCTGTTTTCATCGGCCCATACTTTAGGAACCAGCTTTCCTTCGTATGATCTGAATTTTTTATCTTCCATCTGCGTAACAAGCCCGTATTCAATCTGGCCTTCACCGTCAGAATGGCCCAGAAGGACGGTTCCGGGCGGGATAATAGATTCATCCTCCCCTTCATCGTTCAAAAACCATTCATCATATGTATAAAGGTCAAGATCCAGTTCCGCGATACGCCCGTAAAAGGTCAGCGCTGGATCCACAACACGCGGCTCAATCACAACATTTTTCATGTTCAAAACGTCCATAGCCTTGATCACGAATGTATTCATGATGAAATCTTCGATTACATCAGACGAAAAGATCGCAATGTCAGGCGCCCGGCCGGTATCTTTGATAATTTTCTTTCGTAATCTGCGGAAAAGCGGAAGCGGATTGACCGTTGCAAGCGTCCATTGTTCATCATTTCCCAGGACAACAATATTCGTAAACCCGAAATCAATCTGGAAATCCAGCCCTTCCTCTTCGTCGATCACATCCAGCTTGCCCTCGAAAAGAATCTGTCTGCACATCCATTCTTTTCTTCTGTCGATAGACTCTTCCAGATCCGTCAGGTCTTTTGCAAGAAGTTCATCCTCTCTTTCCTCCGGCGTCCGCTGCGAATAGATATTTTCACCGATCGCACGGCTAGAAATGTCGTCAACGGTCAGCGGTCTTTCAGGCGCGATTTTCGGCGTTGAAAACTGATTCGTTTTCCAGCCCTGGCGTGAAATGACTTTCCCGCCCTTGCGCGGGCTTACAAACGGCGCCATGATACGCTTTCCCTTGCGCACATCAAATTCAACCTTTTCTGTTACGTGCGTCTGTTCGCCAGGGAAAAAGGTTTTCTGTAAAAAGGATCTAACGGGCGGCGTCTGATCATACGCTTCCATCATTTCCCGTGTGGTATATTCTCCCATTCTTTCATACCCCCTTATTCATATTTCTGTATATTGCGAAGGAAAATGCCCGCCTTGCGCATATCGTTTTCATAGGTTTCTACCTTTGCGCCCTCTCCGGTAACAATAACGGCGGCGCGGTTATATTCCCCGGTCTGATAGCATACGGCCGGAATATTGTCGGCGGAAGTTTTAGTTCCTGTGTCGGTATCGTCTGTCAGGATTCCGAAAACATTCATTTCCGCGTTTTCTGTTTTGGCGTTTTCTCCCTCTCCGGTTGTTACCGTTACCACGGTTCCAGCAATATAACCGGCTCCGTCAGCGCATTTCATAATCAAGGAACCACGTTTCAAAACGCCCTGGCCAGCTTTCAGCCCGATCCCCTCTTTCATGATAGGAAATTCATTTCCGGCAATCAGGGAATCCGGTTTAAATTCTCCGGTCTGTTCAAATAACTTCATGCCTTTATCCTCCTTCTGCTGTCGTTTTTCAGCTTTGCAGCGAAGCCGCTTACTTTCTGCGCGTTTTCGGCCTGTTTCTGGCCCTCCGGATCATATCCCGTGTTAGGCTCCGATCCGACTGCTGCCGCGCCGGAATCCTTTAAATCATCAACCATCTGATCCAGGAATTTTTTTCCGGCTGCATTGTTGGCCTTCATTTGCGCCAGCGCCAGATCAGCGGCCGACATCGGTTCATCATACTTCGCCTTCGCCAGCAATTCTTCCGGAATCCCGTTTGAAATTTCGTCAATGGCTTTCAGGCGTTCCCGCTCTGCGGAAACGGCGTCAGCTGCGATCTGTGCGCACAACTGCGGATATGCTGCTTTCAGTGCTGCGGCGTCAGTAATAACCGGCGTTGTCTTGTCTTTTTCATCCATTGTTGATTTTCCTTTCTGAATTGTATTTGTTGTATCAAAAAAAGCCCCGGTTTCTTTCTGCGGCGTTTTAGAAAGATCCTGAACCTTTTTCCGTATGTTATCCGGAACGAAATTTTCAATATAGTTATTAAAGCTATACGGAACCCCGTTCACTATGAAATTGTTAGAAACGGCGTTATTCTGGAAATCGGATTCAATCACACAATCACAAAATCCAGCGTCAACCGCTTCTTGACCGACATACCAGCTTTCTTCATCCATAAGCCGGTTTATTTCTTCTTCCGTTTTGTCCAGCCGTTCCATGTACGCGGAAACAATGCTTTTCTTCACCTGGTTTGTAACCTCTGCCAGCTTTAAAAGTTCTTCGGTTTCATAAGAACCCCATAGGCTGATCGTTGGATTATGCGCCATCAGGATCGCATTTTTGGCGATCTTGCGCTCTTCGCACGCCATCAGGATAATTGTTGCAGCACTGGCGCATATCCCTATAATTGTACCCGTGATCTTTGCCTTATTCAGAATAAGCGCGTTATATATCGCGTTTGCAGCGAACACATCCCCGCCGCCAGACTGGATCACCACATTTATAACTTTCTTATCCCCCAGCGCGTTTAATTCATTGATAAAATTCCGGTATGTGATACAATCATCATCCCACCAGCTTTCTTCCGACTGGATTGTTCCGAAAAGCTGTAATTCCGCCGTATCTCCATTATCCAGGAAATTCCAGAATTTAGCCGTTTTCGGTTTCTGATTTCCCGCCGCTGTCGGCTGATTTGTTATCATCGGTTTTCGTTTCATCGGTTTCTTCCTCGCTTTCTTTTTCGATTTCCTCCGGTTTTTTGCTTTCTGGCTGCTTTTGTACCCCTGAAGAAGCGATTCCGGCCGCTTCCATCAGCTGTTTTTCACGCGCCAGCTGTGCGACGTTGCTATCAAAATCACCGCCAGTCATTTCTATGGTTTCCCGCTGCCGCGTGGATAAGCCAATATTGATCCGCTTTTCTGCTGCGTTTACCTCTTTCACCGGATCAATCATGCCTTGCGCTGGCCCGTTCCACTGTGCGCCGCAATATGCAGCACGGATCAGGGGATCCAAAAAGAACCCCGGCGCCTTCAGGCGCCCGCTTGCGATCGCTTCCGTCAGGAATATTTCATATACCGGCTGGCAAAAGTCAGCCGCCATCCATGATCTTTTCATCCGGAACGCTTTCCAGGCTTCCAGCAATGCAGCGCGGGAACCGGAATAACTAGCCGAAAAACTTTTTATGAGAAGTTCAACCGGTATTTCCAGTGCGGCGCCGATATATTTTGCAAGCGACGTTGTAAAAGCGTCAAAATTGCTTGACGGCCTTTTCGCGTCTGCAATCTCCACGCCCTCACCCGGCCCCAGCATGTTGACCATTCCGGGGCCTATCTCATAATTTACATCATCATCGGAAACTTGATCCTCTTCATCCACAACGCCAGTAAAGCCCATTTCCGACGTTCCTTTTTCAGACGTTATGAACACGGTAAAAAATCCGTTGATAACGGCCGCCATTACTTCCGCTTCGCTGTATCTTGTCAGCTGCTTTAATGATTCAATGACGGGCGCCAGGTATGGCACGCCCCTATATTGTTCCGCCCTCTCTGTTTCGTAAATCATCAGGACATTAGGCGTTCCGGTTTTATCCCCGAACGCCTTAACCCTTTTCCACTCTTTCCGCGTGTAAAGGTTGCTGTTTGGGTATGTAGAACATATGTGATAGGCCACAACCCGGTTATTACTGTCTACCTCAACGCCGTTGAAAATCCGGTTTTTCGTGTCCGGATCCGTGGCGTATAAATAGACATTGTTCCCGGTACTGTGTGGCGTGGAAACGCGATCCGATTCTATTAAATGTACCCGCAAGCCATACGGAAGCGCCCTTGTGGGCCGTTCATATTCCAGAAGTACACAAGCGTCGCCGTTCATCAGCCAGGACATACACGCCACCTGTTGAATCTCATAAAAATTATTTACCCGTGTAGAATCGCAAAACTTTGATTTCGCCCACAATTCAAATTCACGTTCCGCGGCCCGCTGCCAGGCGGCCGCTTCATCCATCGTCATGCCAAGAAGATCCGCGTCTATTGTACTTTTCAGGCGCAACCCCTCACCGACAATATTTGTCCGGTTTGTTTTTATGGCCGATACTGCCAGGGGCGCCGACATAAACAAGCTGCGGGATCTCTGCCGCAATACCGGTATATTTTTATCAATATCTTCCTGTGGCGTTTTGCTGGACGCCAGCCAGCCCCGCATTGAATTTTTATTCCTGGCCGCCCCTGATTCATCATATCCGGAATTTTGAAAAGCCCTCATTGTTTGCAGCTTCCAGCGGGCCGATTCGCGTTGTAATGCCTTCTGCGGGCTTATCTTTTCTATGGCTTTATCTAAAATATTCATGTTTCACCGCCTTAAATATCGCGCGGAAGGAAGCGGAAAGCCTTATTTTTCCCGCCGCTTGATTCCAGCGTTGTGATCTGTCCTTCCAGGTCTTTGATCGCCGCCCGTATGGTAGACAGATCGGCCCGTTTCAGGCTCTTTGTTCCGATCGTGTATTCCTGGTTCAGTAATACGGCTTCTTCGGCTTCGTAGTACATTTCAAGCCGCTTTTTGTACCGTTCCAGGCGTTCCTTCTGTAATCTTGTCAACATATTTCCACCTTCCTACAATTCAACGCCCCGGCTTACTGTGCCAGTCCGCCGCTTTTTCTTTGCTTTTCCTGGCGTCTTTTTCATGTAATTTATACCGGCTTTTACTTTCTTTTCCAGAATATCCCAATCAGGGCGCAATATTTCAACTGCTGCCGTATTGTAGACACGAAGATCAAGCGGTTCATTACGCGTTCCGGATTTCTTTTTCCACTTTACGATCGCGCGGCCGTCCTTAACTTCTGTTACCCTCTGTTCACTGTTCAGGCCCTTTATGACGGTTTCGCTATATCCGCGGTCAGCGTTGATCGGGAAATGGCAATACCCCGGCCCTTCGTCAACCGTGGAAAGCCTGGAAACAACAATTTCTTTTCCGCTGTCAACGCCAAGAATAAACACTTTCACGTTATATTCATTGTTTGTTGATAGCTTATGTATTAGCGGGATTCCCTGGCTTTCCCGGCCGAAGCCCTTTATTCCGCTGATACGCTTTCCCTTTTTTTCCATCTTTTTCAGCCACTTATAACATTCCGTCGTTTTGTGGCCGCCCGTGTCTATGCAAGTACGGGCGATTAAAAGAGAAGATCCGGACGCGAAATAAAATTCCCGGTCAAGCCATAATTCCAGGCGATCCCAGGTTTCTTCTTTGTCCAGATCCCCGTATAACTTTTCATATTTGACGCCCCAGGATTCAAACCCGCGGCCCCAGCCGCAAACCTCAATTTCGAAGCGATCGTCCTGAACATCGACGGAGGCCGTTAAAAGAAGGACGCCCTCCGGAATCTCTGCTTCGTACCGTTCCCGCCGCGCAAGAAGTGAATCATCATCCGCGCCCTTTCCGCGTGGCTCCCAGGTTTCCCCCAGCACAGTATTTATAAAGGTTTTCAGCTTTTCCACGTCGCCATTCTCTTTATACTCTTTTTGCGCTTCTTTCCATTCCGCGATAATGGAATCCCAATGCGTCCACGGCGAAGCTAGTTCGTTTAAATGAAACGACCGTTTCCGGCGCCGTTCCGGATGTGCTGCAATCCATTTCCCTTCGCCCTGTTTCCAGTCAAATTCCGAAATGTGTTCACCGCAATATTTACATTCCATTGTTACATCAGAAAAATGAACCCGCCCCCATTCGTAGGGCTGATATTTCCCGCAACATGGACACGGAACGCACCATTCTTCCATTGTTCCGGATTGATATTCCTTTTCTATCTGGCTGGATCCCTTTATTGTCGGCGTGGAAACTTTGATTTTCTTTTTATTCCAGAAGGCCGTTGTTCGTTTCTCTGCCAGCTTGATCGGATTTCCTTCGGTTCCGGCGCTGGCCGGATAACGATCCGTTTCATCCATCAGGACGATCCGAACCGGACGCGAAGCCAGGCTTGAAGCGGAATTTGCACCGGCGATCGTCACGTGTCCACCGGGGAACGTCTTGTGTAAAATCGTATTCCCGGAATTTCTGGATTTTACATCATGCACTTTCCCGGAAATCGTCGGCGTGTCGCGGATCATCGGCGCCAGCCTATCCTTTGAAAAATCTTCCGCCATCGGTTTAAGTGTCGGCTGTACTACCAGCATAGGCGCCGGATCGTAATCTATGTAATATCCGATGATATTCAAAATCAATTCTGTTTTTCCGACTTGTGCGCTGCTCATGATCACGACATGTTCCACAAGCGGATCATTGACACAATCCATAATTTCCCGCTGATATGGCGCCCTGTCTGTGTTCCACTGTCCAGGCTCCGCCGCGCTTTCCGGCGATAATCTCCGGTAACGATCCGCCCACTGGCTAACCGTCAGGACGGGCGGCGGGCTTACTGCCTTTGCAAGATCCCGGAATAGCTTCAGCGTCTTAAATTCAACGCCGCGATCCTTGTGGCGTGTTTTCAGGATAACCGTGTCAGGATTCACAAGCGGCGACTGTTCAATCTTTACTTTCTTCCTCATACTCGCCTTCGCTTTCCTCCACATATTCATCACTATAAAACGCCTTCGGATCATAATCTTTTAATTCATTCAGCGCTTCTATAACCTCTTTTGTCAGACGGTCTTTGATAAAAGCGGCGTCGCGGTTTTCCAGAATCGGCGCCACCTTTGAGGGAATCCCCATAATTTTTGTTTTAAAGGCGACTAACATATCCATCATAACGGTTTCCACGTCCTCCGCCTTGTGCAATTCCCCTTTCATGATCTGCAATTTCAATTCCGAAATGTGGCGCTTTACTCTCTCATGCAGCGCTTTTTCTTCGTCGAAATTGATTTCACCGTCCGCCAGTTCCACGCCGACGCCCTCCGCCGCCAGTTTCAGCGTAAGCAAATAATTCTTTATGGATTCCACCAGCTTATAGCGGCCCTTTGCAGCCCTGGCGACAATCCCTTCTTCCGCCATCTGCCGGATCTGCCCATATTCCTCCTGATTCCCTGCACTCCCTGCAAGTTGTACAAGAAGCTCATCACGCACGCACGCGCCCTTTTGGGAATACAAGACAGAAAGGCTGCGGATCAGGCTCATTACGCCCTTCTTCTCTGCAATCTTTCCTGCAAATACAATCCTTGTGACGCCGTCGTCCTTTTTCTCTTCCCCGCCGTGGAATATCTGGCTGTTATAACCCATCCCCACCGCCTCGATCTTCTCCGGCTTTGCCTGATAGACTGCAAGCACGCCCTCACGCTGGGCCTTTTGTGGCACAAAAATACGGTCGAGCTTACGGATCTGCTCCCGGATAAATTCTCTCTCCAAATCCGTCTTGCACATCTGCCGCAAATCCGTATTGTGGCAGAACCCATAGACCCGATACTCTGGGAAATGCTTCCTCACAACAGCGGTCAAAAGGTACAGATGATGGCACAGGATTAAATCCGGTCCAAACTCCCTGACTGCCTGAGTGATCGACTCTAGAAAAGCCTCCTCAAACTGCGCCGTCATCTTTGGCGTCATGTCGCAATACCGGGTACTCCGATAGGGCATCTCATCCGACATCCCGACAATCGGGAAAGGCAGTTTCCCCTCCTCAAAATATACAGGATAGAACCTCACGCCTTCCGGCAGCTC
>OFGG01000435.1_pt1 | contig 36527 bp, 26 predicted proteins | sample 1521701 | NCBI WGS metagenome assembly OFGG01 (sample SAMEA3504081, study PRJEB24116) | mouse gut metagenome | biome: mouse gut; feature: mouse-associated habitat; material: faeces | place: Denmark | collected 2011
CAAGTACTTCCACCAGTGAGAGCGCAAGCAGTTCGGCCAGCGAGAGCGCAAGTACTTCCACCAGTGAGAGCGCAAGCAGTTCGGCCAGCGAGAGCGCAAGTACCTCGGCCAGCGAGAGCGCAAGCACTTCCACCAGCGAGAGCACAAGTACCTCTACGAGCGAGAGCAGCAGTGCTTCGGCTAGCGAAAGCTCCAGCACCTCCGCATCAGAAAGCAGCGCAGTGATTCCCGGAGGAGGCGGTGCAACGGACGGCGGCAGTGTATCGGCAAGCATGAGCACCAGCACTTCGGAGAGCCTCTCTACCAGTGCATCTGAGTCCACCAGCACCAGCGCCAGTGAGGCTGCAAACATAGCGGGTGACATGGAGAATATCGATGACGAGCCCACACCTCTGGCGGGGCCTGGAGAAGGAGAAGATGCCGATTTGGCCGGAGACGGAGAGGATGACCTTGTGGAGCCGGATAACGGGGAGGATGAGGACGTGCCTCTTCCGGTTGAGGAGGATGAGGAGCCGGAGATGGAGGATCTCGAAGACGATACTGTGCCTTTGAGCAGCCCTGACCTGGTAGTGGGAGCGAAACATTGCATCACCCACTTCCTGGAGCTGATTCTGGCAGGCGGTGTGACAGCCTATGGCTTTGGAAGCACCAGGAAGCAGAAGAAGGAAATTGATGACCTGAAGAGAGGAAAGAGAGGATAAGGAATATGGCAGATTTTTTTGGACAATTGACCCCGGTGTGTTGGTGGGATTTCCTTGGCCTGACCGCCCTGGCAGCATCGGTTGCCTTCGTCGTCATAAGAAAGCGCCAGCTGAATAAGGAGCAGCGGGAACTGGAAGGCGGCAGGATTTAATGGCAGCTGACCGGGAGAAACAGTGAAGTAAAGAATGGTAAATAGGATTAGTGGCCGCCTTGTATGAGGTGGTCACTAATTCCGATATTACTGGGAGAATGATTGTGCAAAAAGGGAATGGGAAAGAAAATGTACTGAAATACAAACTGATGTATTCGGGAATTATTCTTTTGGTGTACATAGTGGGGAAAAACATTCCCCTGTATAAGATAGATGTGTCCGCATACGAACAGACATCTGTCGGTGCGGAGGATCTTCTGGTTCAGACTGTCGGCGGAGATTTCAGCCGTTCCTCCATATTGGCCCTGGGCGTGTTTCCCTCCATGATATCGGCATTGCTGATACAGTTGTATCTGGCGGTCCGGGGGCTGTTCACCAAGGTCAAGGTCTCTCCGGGGAAGTCCCAGCGCCTGACAGTGGCAGTGACGCTGGCCATAGCCGTCTTCCAGGCCGTGGCCCGGGTGCCGGAGCTGCGGTTTGCAGTGTTTGGGGGAATGCTGTCTGTAGCGAAGATGATAGCAGGCATGGAGATGGTGACAGGGGCCATGTTCATTATGTGGCTGTGCGACAGGAACGGGAAGTATGGGATAAGCGGCAGGATGGTGTTTGTGACAGTGAACGTCCTGGAGCGGATCTGGATGACGCTGCTGGGGCATTCTCTGCAGAAGCTGGCTGTCCCCCTGGCTTTGGGAGCCCTGATGATGCTGGTGATTCTGCTGATGGAGAATACGGAGAAGCGGATTCCGGTACAGCGGATTTCAATACACAATATCTATTCGGACAAGAATTATCTGGCTGTCAAGTTCAACCCGGTGGGAATCATGCCGGTGATGTTTACCTCAGCAGTGTTCCTGCTGCCGCAGCTTCTGGTGTCCCTGTTGGGAGTTTTCTTCCCGCAGCAGACAGGGATAGCCTGGTGCCAGGAGAACCTGTCGCTGACAAGGCCCTTTGGCATCTTTGTCTACATTGCCTGTGAATATGTGCTTACCATCGGATTTTCACTGCTGATGCTTAACCCCGGGGATATCGCGGAGCAGTTCTTGAAGAGCGGGGACAGCATTGTGAATCTCCATGCGGGACATGACACCAGGCGGTATTTGGGCAGAGTCATGCGAAGGCTGGGCTTCTTGAGCGCTACGGTGATGGGGGCGTGTATAGCAGTGCCTCTGGTCCTGCAGCTTCGGGGAGATATTGACAGCGCCTTGGTGATGCTTCCCACCTCTCTGATGATGCTGATGGGATTTTCCTGCAATATGTACCGGGAAGTCGGCACGCTCCACAGCTATGATGCATGCAGGCCCCTGCTGTAAGGGGAAAGCACGGTGAGACGTTTTTTTAGAAGAGGGAGCGCACAGGACTTTGCAGTCAGGCATCTAGGGGCTCTGGCTGCATGGCCATGCGCCAGGGATTACAGGATGTGATGTGTACAGGATGGGGGTGGGGAAATGTTATATTTTATTCCGGCATGGTACAAGGAGAAGGAATGGTGCGAAGACGAACAGAGCTGGCGCGTGAAGCGCGCCCATTCGGAATTCGATGATACGGTGAAGCAGATTCAGCTCTTCCACCGCAGCGGGGCATATGAATACCGAATCATGCTCCTCTCGGCGGCTCCTAATTTCCGGCATTTCCTCCACAGGCAGGGGGTATACCGTGCCCCGTACTGGTCCTGTTTCGATGCCATACAGGAGATTCGGCGCAGAAAGGTCAGGGTATGGTCCTTCCATGACCTGAAATGGCCAGAGGGAATCGAATTCCTCTATACTCCCTTTGTGGTGGTGGCCATGCTGGGGAATGAGAAATATGCCCAGGTCGACTTTGGAGAGGATGGGAATCCGATTTGGGTGGAGCTGTACCAGGGCGGTGTGGTATGCCGCCGGAATCTCTATGATGACAGAGGCTTCATTGCCAGTACGATTCTGTATGAGGGAGGCCAGCCGGTCTGCCAGGACTATCTGTGTGAGAACGGAACCTGGAAGCTGCGGTGCTATCGGAAGGACGGCCATGTGGAGATTAACAGGAAGTGCCCGGAATATCTGCTGGAGTATGGAGGAAAGTGGCATACGAGACGGTTCTTCAGGAGATCCTACGACAGCATCGGGCAGGTCGTATATGAAGTGCTGGCATCTTATCTGGAGCTGACGGATGCAGGGGATATCTTCTGTGTGGCCATGCACGGTCTGCATGTGCACCTGCTGGGCAGGAACCTGAGGGGCAGAAAGAAGATTCTGTCTTTCTTCCAGGACAGGTATCAGGTGGGAAGCGACTCGGTGGTATTGGAAATGATCCGGCAGGCTGATTATGTGGTGGCAGATTCCAGGGAGACCGCCCGGAGGATACAGAAACAGGTTGCTGTAGACAAAAGGCGGCTGGCTGCGATTCCGCCTTATGATACCAGGACAGACGAGGGAATCGGTCTGCAGATGGGAGTCCAGAAGATTCTGGTGCCGGTGGACGGTCTGGACGATGGGACATTCAGGGAGATGATACGCATCATGGGGGCCTACCTTCCCCAGAAGGAAAACATGCGCATCCACCTTTTTACCAGGGAAGCCAGATATGACAGGAAACGAAGGCTTCTGGAGCAGGTCCGCAGGGAGCTGGACAGTGCCGGCATGCCGGAAGAATGGGCTGCCGATACAGAGGGCGCGATGGTCTCAGAGAATGATCTGGAAGGTGAGGGAAGGAGTTCCGCCCGCTTCTTTCCGGAGCAATGTGTGGACGAACTGTCTGTGAGCAAATGTATGCGGGAGCAATGGCTGCTGGTAGATCTGCGGAATGTCCCGGAACAGTACCTGCAGATCAATGCCATCAGTTTCGGAATTCCCCAGATTGTAAGGAGAAGGACAGATTTTATAGAACATGGCGGCAATGGTATTGTACTGGACGGGCTGGAGCGGCTGCCAAAGGCGCTGGACTATTATCTGAATGGGCTGAAGCACTGGAACGAAGCAAAGGTGTATTCCTATGAAATCAGCAGGGAGTATACCACTGCCCGGCTGTTGGAGATGTGGGGGGAGGTCATGGACAGCGTTGGATGAGATACGTATCTTGCAACTGGGGCAAGAAGACTGGAGGAAAATCTATGCACTGCCGGAGGGCGTGGCCCTGGATCATGCGGAGGCCTTCCGGGAACTGCCGGAGAAGCCTTATGATATGTTCTTTCTGGACAGGAATCCTCTGGACGAGGAGATAGAACTGCTCTTCCAGGGGGCAAAGGCTTATACCCTCTTCGTGACCGACAGGGTGGAGGTTCAGGGCAGGGCAGAATGGCTCTGCCGCAGCAGGAAGGCCAGGCACATCGCAAGGACGGATATACAGAGATTCCTCACAGAGGAATCCAGGTATTACTATTCGCGGCCCTATGGGGAGAAATTCAGACTGGCGGATGTGGCCATTGCTCAGGGGTTCCAGGGAAAGATAAGGTGGAACGGGAACCAGAATGTGCTGTTGGAGGCAGACTTCGGGGATGCCTTCCGCCAGGTTGCCTACTGGCGCTACAACAGCCCAGTGCCCCAGGGACAGGCTGTTGATTTCTGGCTGGAATATCACAGGGATCCTGAGGTGGAGATTTCCATGGTACTGACTCTCTTCGCCGCGGGAAGCGCCTCTGACGTGCTGGAACAGTGGGAGCTGGGAGAAGGGGAACTGGAAAAGGTGGTCCAGGTGGCATGCGGAAAGGGGGACGGCACTTTCTTCGTCTCGCTCCGGGCAAAGGGCAGGGGAAGGCTATGGCTGACAGCTCTGCACAAGAGGATTTCCAGGGGGAGCCATGGATATTTCCTGCCGGGGGGAGAGCGGTACGTGACAGCGGGACGGGAGGAGGCATTCTGCTATTTCGAGCCGGGAGACATGAAGCCGCCCTTGAATGTGTATTTCTCCGGATACAAGACATTACAGGGATTCGAGGGCTACTATATGATGCGGGGCCTGGGATGCCCTTTTCTGCTGCTGTCTGAGCCCAGGCTGGAGGGCGGAGGGTTCTATATGGGTTCTTCTGACTATGAACATATGTTTGCAAATGCTATCAGAAAACACATGGAGGAACTGGGATTCACTGCGGAGCAGGTGATTTTGTCGGGCCTGTCCATGGGTACTTTCGGTGCCATCTATTATGGATGCGACATCCGTCCCCATGCCATGATTGTGGGCAAGCCTCTGGCCAGTATCGGGAATGTGGCAGCAAACGAGAAGCACCTACGTCCCGGGGGATTCCCTACTTCACTGGATGTGCTTCGCGCCCAGTGCGGCGGCCTGGGTGAGGAGGACGTGGAGCGGCTCAATGAGAAGTTCTGGAAGAAATTCCGGGAGGCGGACTGGGGAAATTCAAAGTTCGCCATTGCGTACATGATTGAGGACGACTACGATGCAGATGCCTATGAGACCCTGCTCTCCCACCTGCAGTCAGGCGGCGTACAGGCCTATGGGAAAGGGCTGCATGGACGGCACAATGACAATACACAGGGCATCATAAGCTGGTTCCTGGGGCAGTACAACAAGATACTGCGGGAGGACTTCGGCAGGAGGAGGGAAGGGTGAAGGGATTCTTGAGACGGTTCGCCTTCCGTGGCGGCAGTGCGCAGGAGCAGCCAGGGAACAGAATAGCCACAGGGGAAAAATGGATAATCTACTGGAATGAGTATTCTTCCGATACCTACCTGTATGGATCGGAGGTAATATACCATGCCAGGGATGATGTGGAATTCTATAATGAGCTGATGCCACCAGGGACGGTGATCAAACAGTGGTATTCCAGGACCTACTACCAGATGCAGCGGATAGAACCGGCCCTGCCCATGATAGACGGTGAGGGGGAATACAGGCTGCGGGTTCACATAGACTGTCCCGAAGGGGAGAGATGGCTGATACAACTGGTGTTCTATGACAAATATGACGCCGAGGCAGGGCGCATCGCCATAAGGGAACCGGTGGCTTACTTCCAGTGTCCCCTGAGGACTTACAGCTATCGCATGCAGCTGATGAATGGCGGTATGACCCGCTTCCACTTTCATTTTATAGAGATTCAGGAAATAGAACATGAGACGGACGAGGCATTTGAAGAAACTGTATAAGATTCTGAGAAAGGTCAGGAGCTATGAGGAACAGATGGCGCGGCTTACCGACCAGGAGCTGGCCCACCTGACGGATGAATTCAGGGCGCGCCTGGCAGGGGGGGAGACCCTGGACGGCATTCTGCCGGAGGCGTTTGCGGCAATCTGCGAGGCAGACCGCCGTATTCTGGGGATGTCTCCTTTTGATGTGCAGGTGCTGGGAGGCATTGCGCTGCACCAGGGATGCCTGGCAGAGATGCATACAGGAGAGGGGAAGACTCTGATGGCGACCCTGCCCCTTTATCTGAACGCCCTGACGGGGAAACTCGCCATCCTGGTGACGGCCAACGAATACCTGGCCTGCAGGGACGCGGAGGAGCTGGGGCCGGTATACCGCTTTATGGGACTGACCGTGGCCACAGGCGTCCCGACCAGGGAACAGGAAGAATTCGGCACAGAGGAGAAGAAGGCGGTATATGCGTCAGATATTGTATATACCACCCACAGCGCTTTGGGTTTTGACTATCTGATGAACAATCTGGTGAAAAACGCCAAAGAACGTTTCCTGCGGGAGTATTACTATGTAATCGTTGACGAGGCAGACTCCGTGCTGCTGGACGGCGCACAGACCCCCCTTGTGATATCCGCCTCCCCCAGGGTGCAGTCCAACCTGTATGAGGTGGCGGATTTTTTCGTCACTACATTGGTGGAAGAAGAGGACTATATGCTGGAGGAGGGAAAGGTATGGCTCACGGAGGAAGGCATCCGGTATGCGGAGACATTCTTCCAAATCGATAATTTCTATGGCAGGGAACACTTCGAGATCAACCGCCATGTAATCCTGGCTCTGCGGGCCAGGAAGCTGTTCGAGAGCGGGGAGAACTACATGGTGAGCCGGGAGGGGGAACTGCTGCTGTTGGACAGCAGTACAGGCAGGACACTGAAAGGAATGAAGCTCCGGGGAGGACAGCATCAGGCGCTGGAAGTGAAGGAAGGCCTGAAGCCTACCCAGGAGAGCCGTGCGGTGGCCGTCATCACCTTCCAGAACCTGTTCCGGATGTTCCCAAAGCTGGCGGGAATGAGCGGGACCATGGCAGATGCCGCTGAGGAGCTGCGGGATATCTACGGCGTAAAGGTGGTGGTCATTCCGCCTAACCGCCCCGGAAAAAGGGTGGATCTGCCGGACCGCTATTTTCCGAATACGAAGAAACAGGTCGCAGCGGCAATCATAAATGCCCTGGAAATCCATAGGACAGGCCGCCCTGTGCTGATCGTGGCGGCCAATATCGAGAATACAGAGAAGGTCCATCAGGCATTCCTACGTAAGAAGATACCCCACAATGTCCTGAGTGCCAGCAATGCCTACTGGGAAGCGCAGATTGTCAAGGAGGCGGGACGGCAGGGGGCAGTGACCGTGGCTACCACCATGGCAGGCAGGGGAACGGACATCAAGCTGGGAGAGGGCGTGGAGGAACTGGGGGGTCTGGCGGTAATCGGCATCGGCCGGATGGAAAATGTGAGAATGGAGCGGCAGGCCCGGGGACGGGCCGGCAGACAGGGGGATGCAGGCAGCAGCCAGTTCTTCGTGTCCCTGCAGGATGACGTGATGGGGGAGAATCCCGCCTATGACAAATACATAGAGGGGAAGAAGCGCATCAGCAGACGGAGGCTGCAGAAATACATCGACAAGGCCCAGGTGATGGGGGAGGAATCCGCAGTCCTGAGTCGGAAGCGTTCTGTGGACTATGACAAGGTAATCCAGAGGCAGAGGAACCTGATATATGCCACCAGGGATAAGCTGCTGGAAGGGGAGGAGCTCCCCATGGAAATGATATTGGAGATGGCTGAGCGGAACATAAAACGGTTCCTGGCTTCCGGAGGGCTGGCCGATATGCATGCATTGAACCGCTATATCCTGGACAACATTTCCTATCGGCTGGAGGATGCGGCGCCGGATTTCGCCCCGGGGGACAGGAAGACCATAGAGAGGTATCTCATGGAGAGGGTACGACAGGGGCTGGAGGAACAGGAGAAGAAGACGGGCAGTACCGGCCGCATGAACCAGTTCATGCGCGTGGCGGTGCTGAGCGCCATCGATGAGGCCTGGGTGGAGCAGGTGGACTATATGCAGCAGCTCCAGTCGGCGGTATCAGGCAGGGCCACCGCCCAGCGCAACCTGCTGTTCGAGTACCAGGACGATTCTTTCGCATCGTTCCGGAGCATGGAGGGCACTGTCTATGAGAATGCCATGCGGAATATCCTGTTGAGCGATATCTATGTGGATGAGAAGAGACAGCTCCATATTGTGTTTCCCTGAAAGGGAGGCTCTGGGCGGGGAAGGGGAACTGGCCGGAAAGGCTACAGACAGGAGAGCGGGATTGGACGGGAACACTGGACAGAGAGGATGGAGGGATCCGGTCCGGGAATCTGTACCAGGGAAAGCAACGGAGGAATGACAGGCAGTGGCGGTTTATGTATGCAGTCTTTTGGTGGGATATTCTCCAAATGGGGTGGATTATGCACAGGGATACCGTGCCGGGATTCTGAGAAAAATGTCCTGCCCTGTGCGGTATATTTTCGCAGAACTGCCCGAAAGACGGGATGTCATATTTTATGAGAGCCTTGGGATAAAGGAAGAGGAGATGCTCAGTATGTACCACTCTCTTCTGGACTGGCCGGCTCTGGGACTGGCGGTGATGGTACAGGATAAGCTGATGGAGTTAAGGCAGAGCCTGGAAATCACAGATGTGGAATACCGGGATGCGGATGTACGGTTGTGGAAGGACGGCATGGTGGCAGCCTCGCTGATACTTGACCAGAAGGAGCCGGATGCACTTGCTATGGTTCATTTCTTCCACCAGGGAAAGCTGATTCGTACAGAATACTATACAGACCATATGGCCTATGTCGACTATTTTGTGACGGCAGAGTCGGAGCACGGGCTTTATGCGAAGAAGATAAAACGTACCTATTGTCATGGGAATGGATCCATTGCTTATGAACAGATCTTTGAAGGGGAGAAGTCCTGGTATCTGTTCCCGGATGGAAAGATGCTTACGAAAGCGGAGTTCATCGCGGAATTTGTAAAGGGATTGCATTTGTCCCGGAAGGATACAGTCCTAATAGACCGTTTCGCTCAGATGGATTACATCCAGCCGCTTTTCCAAGAGAAGGGTTCGGCTCGGATGATAGCCGTCATGCACGCCGGACATTATTTTGAAAAGGGGGAGAGCAGCTATACCGTGAACTTCAACCAGGATTACAATTATCTGTTCAAGTATTCCGGCATGTTGGATGCGGTCGTGGTGTCTACCTGGCAGCAGAAGGAGGATCTGGAGGACAAGCTCCGGGAGTATGGTTGTACTGTTCCCCGCATCGTGGTCATTCCAGCAGGCGGTGTGGACAGGTTGCGGTATCCGGACAAGGGGAGGAAGAGGGGATCTATCTTATCGGTCTCCCGAATTCAGCCTCACAAAAGAATCGATTGGCTCATAAAGTGCGCAGTAAAAGCACACCAGGTGAATCCGGATATCTCATTGGACATCTATGGCATGGGGAACCAGGAATACGTGGCTGCAATGAGGAGACTGGTAGAAGAACATCAGGCCCAGTCCTATATTCGGTTCATGGGACACCAGGATGTCAGGGAAATTTACCGGAACTATGAAGTGTTTCTGACGACCTCTACTTTTGAAACCTTGGGTCTCTCCATACTGGAGGCTATTTCCTCTGGAACAGCGGTAATTGGGCTGGATGCGAAATATGGAAGTCGTCTATTGGTTCATTCTGGGGAGAATGGCTATCTGGTTAAGTTTGCACCCTCTTCTGTTAACGAGGATACAGAGAAGCTGGTTGATAGCTTGGCTGAAAAAATTATAGAAATTTTTCGTAATCCAGAATGTTTGGAGAGGTTTCATACGAATTCTTATATAATTGCAGAAGAATATTCCATGCAAGCTATTTCGGATAAGTGGATGGAATTGCTGTAATAACTCTTTGACAGAAAGGGGGGAAGAGTGATATGATTTATAGTTTTCATCATTATTATCATTGGTTAAAGGGTGGTGTGGAGACAGGGCAGGCGTATCGGGCAAAACTTTTTCGAAAGATGGGAATGGATGCTAAATTTGTATTTGCCACTACATTTCCTGAACATAATATTTGGGATGAGACAAGGGAATTGGGTTACTTGGATTCAGAGGTTCTGTGGATGTATAGTTTTTTTACGGATTGTAAGCCTTCACCAGTTACTTATACTTTGGCGCAGCTGGAGGATACTTTTGAGGAAGAGTTTGTTTATTCTAGAAGTGGAACCTGTGTGACATATACGTTTCCGCGGATGAATATCTATTACACCGCATTTTTGGCAGATGGTAGTAGTGACATTGTATATAGTCTTGTGATGATTTCCAATGGCTGTCTGATACGAAAGGATTATTATACCTATTGTAGAGTGTACTCGGAATTTTACATTCCGGTAGAAGGGCATGCAAAACTGTATTTGAGAAGGTTTTTTAATGAAAACGGAGTGATTGCATATGAAGAGATGGTAGATGGAGACAGAGTGATATATAAATTTCCGGACAGGTTGGTCTATTCCAGAGAAGAGTTGCTGGGATATATGATGACCTGTCTTGGCTTCACTGAGAAGGATGTAGTTCTGATAGATGGAGAGTGGGGAATGATTGACGGAGCTGCATTCATACAGAATACATTTCCGGCAAAGGTTGGTTTTATTATTCACTCTGGGCATTCTCGCTATAGCGATGAGGAACATATTTTGTGGTACGATATGTTTGAATATGCGCTCTCCCATCCTGAAAGGATTTACTTTTTTGCGACGAATACAGATGCACAGAGTCATCTGCTTCGAGAACAATTCCATTATTATAAAGGAAAGGATGCCAGGGTAGAGACGATTCCGGTGGCTGGTCTGGATAGGATTCGCATACCTCAGGAGGGCAGGAAGCCACATTCCCTCATTACAGCCGGACGATTACAGGTCGATAAGCGAACGGGTTGGATTATTGAAGCTGTGGTGACAGCCAGAAAGGTAATTCCAGATTTGATTCTGGATATCTATGGGGAAGGCGATGAGAAAGACAAGCTACAGGAACAGATAGAGAGGTTAGGCTGTAGCAGTTATGTGCGCTTATGCGGTTTTCGGAAATTGGAGGAGATTTACCAACAATATGAGGCTTATGTGTCAGCATCTTTCGGAGAGACCTTCGGCATAACACTGCTGGAGGCAGTTGGTTCAGGACTTCCCATAGTGGGATTTGACCTGCCATATGGAATGCAGGTATTTGTGGAAGACGGGAAAAACGGATACAGGATTTCCCGGATTTCAAGTGAGGGGCTGGCGGAGGGGATTGTCAGGCTTTTTACAGAAGCGAACCTGGAATCCTTTCGGAAATATTCTTATCAGAAAGCAGAAAGCTACCTGGAGATAGCGATAGAGAAGAAATGGAGGGAGGTATTGTCTTGACAGTTCATATCACAAATATCTATGGTTTAGCTGGCACAGTAAGAAAAGCGCAACAGATGGTAGCGAATATAGCGAAAAGGGATTTACATTTCAATGAATTGGGTATTTATAAATATCCCATGCATACGGACACGGCAGACATGCTTCGCACCCGTCTGGATGGAGTCATAGCCTCGGTAGGGTATGGGGATGTGGTAATCTTCCAATTTCCTACATGGAATGGCATTGCGTTTGATGAAGCATTTGTGGCACATTTTAATGGATATAGAGAACTGAAAAAGATTTTCTTTCTGCATGATGTACCCCCATTGATGGACAACAGGGTACTTAAAGAGCTGGACAGATATATCGCGCTTTATAACAGGGCAGACTTGATTATTCTTCCATCCCGGAATATGGCAGATTACCTGTGCTCCAAAGGACTTGCTGTGAAGAAAACAGTTATCCAGAGAATGTGGGATGCGCCTGTGGATATTGACCTGGCAGAGAAGCCACCCTTTCGAAGACGGATAAACTTTGCGGCAGATGTAGTACAAGTACCCCGGTCTTTTGTTCAACATTGGGACAGCGACATGGTGGAACTGGCAGTTACGGCGCAGCCGGGAGAATATGTCTGGGCTGAAGGCCGGAATATCCGTTATCTGGGGTGGTTCAACCACGAAAATCTCCTGACAGATGCATTGAGGAAGAGCGGCGGCTTTGGCCTGCTCTGGCACGATGATTTGGCATGGATTGAGTATATGAAGCGGAATGCCTGTTGTAAACTTGGCACCTATCTGGCCGCAGGCCTTCCGGTGATTGTGCATGAGAGCATTCCTGAAGCAGACACGATTCGCAGGAAGCATCTGGGGCTGACAGTGGCATCCATGGAGGAAGCGATAGGCCGTGTAGCGATTATTACAGAGGAGCAATATGTGCAGATGAGGCAAGCGGCAGACTCTTTTGGTTACCTGATTCGAAGTGGCTACTTTACCAGAAAGCTGCTGACGGACGCAGTGTTCCAACTGCTGTATGACTGACGTTGAAGACGGGAGAAGGGAAGGGCGATGATTTATAATTTTCACCACTTTTACTATTGGCTGAAAGGCGGTGTGGAGACGGGGCAGGCATACCGGGCGAAGCTGTTCCGAAAGCTTGGGCTGGACGCGAAGTTTGTCTTTGCCACGACCTTTCCGGAGAGGAACATCCAGCAGGAAACATCTTATCTTGGCTTTCTGGATTCCGAAGTAATCTGGATGTATGGATTTTTCACGGACTGTAGAATTTCGCCAGTTACGTATACCTTGGAACAGTTTGAAGATACGTTTGATGAGACGAACTATACTTTTTCCAGGGATGGGGCCATTATAACTTACAGGTTCCCCCGGTTGGGTGTGATTTATAAGATCTTTCTGGCAGATGACAAAGGGAATCTTGTCCACAGGGTGGAGATGATTTCCGGTGGCTGCCTGATCCGAAAGGATTATTATACCTATTGCAGGATTTATTCCGAATACTATGTTCCGGTGGACGGACAGGCGCATCTGTATCTGAGAAGGTTTTTCAACCAGGACGGAAGCGTGGCTTATGAGGAAGTGGCAGAGGGAGACAGGGTTCTCTACAAATTTCCGGATCGGGTGCTGTTTTCCAGGGAAGAACTGTTGGGTTATATGATGTCCCAGATGAATCTGACCAGGAACGACACGGTTATCATTGATTTGGAACCAGGAATGATTGAGAAGGCGGCCTTCATTTTGAATGCTGCGTCTGCCAGGGTGGGACTGGTGATGCATGCAGAGCATTTCTGGAATCAGGATGCGGAGCATGTTCTGTGGTATGACATCTATGAATATGCCTTCGCCCACCCGGAAAAAATCAGTTTCTTCATTACGAACACGGATGCCCAGAGAGATCTTCTCCGGGAACAGATGCAGAAGTATAAAGGAATATGTCCTGACATTATAACGATACCGGTGGTGGGTCTTCCCGGACTTCGAAAGTCCCAGAAGCCGAGACGTAAGTTCGCATTGCTGTCTGTGGGCCGACTGGCACCGGAGAAGCGGATGAACCAGGTGATAGAGGCCGTAGTGAAGGCCAGGGAAAAGGTGCCGGAACTGTCGCTGGATATCTATGGGGAAGGCGGGGAGAGGGGAAATCTGCAGGCGATGGTCGAAAAGCTGGGCTGCGGAGATTATGTACATTTGTGTGGTTTTCAGAAACTGGACGAGGTTTATCAGGAATATGAAGCTTATGTATCTGCGTCCTACGTGGAGACGTTGGGGGTGACGCTTTTGGAGGCCATTGGCTCCGGGCTTCCCATTGTCGGTTATGATATGCGATATGGGGCGCAAATGTTCATTGACGAGGGGGAGAATGGCTATAAGGTGCCCTGGGAGGATGTGGAGGCACTGGCAGAGGGAATCGTCCGGCTGTTCACGGAGGCAGATTTTGAGGCGTTCCGGCGGCATTCCTATGAGAAAGCAGGAAACTATCTGGAGAAGGAGGTGGAGAGGAAATGGCAGAACCTATTATGTTGAAGGATACCGTATTGCTGTTCGACAGTTATTCCCCAGCCAGCAGGAGGCTGCATGAGTCGTTTCTGCGGGCGGGCTGTCCGTGTTCTGTGGTAATTCTGGAAGAGGATCCATTCCTGCCGGAGGGAGTCATGTCGGTATACGACTTGTTTCTGGGATATTTTCAAGAGGAGGGAAGGAGCCTTGGGAAGCCCCGGTTCTTCAACGAGATTCCGGTACCTGACCATTGGAGCATCCATGCGGGAGTCGGGGAGACGGATTATGGGCGGATTACGTACCAACATGAGGAAAAAGGGCGGATCTATTACTGGGAATCCACCAGGAAATGGCTGGTGAGGGCAGTGGACTGGTTCGACAGGAAGGGGAATGTGCGATTCCGAGATTTTTACAACAGGTATGGTGCTGTCTATGCCAGGACATGTTATGACGGCCAGGGCAGGGAGCTGGGCAGAACCTGGTTTACCGTGGGAGGCCAGGAGGCAATCGTGGAGAATGCTGTCACAGGGGAGCTGATTGTAAACGACGGTGAGCTGGTGAAATTTTTCCGGGCCAGGAGAGATATGGTGCTCTATTTCCTGAACCGGGCAGGGGCCGGGCAGAGACGGGTCTGCTATGACTCGCTGGGGGAAGCTTTCTGGATATCCGAGAGGCTTGAACCGGTGGCCAGGTGGGGGATGCTGTTCTGGCAGGAAAACATGGAAGGAGCGGTTCCGGAGGACATGCGGAGAATCCTGGAGGGGCATGCAGTACGCACAGAAAAGATTCTGCTACAGAAGCGGGGGGACTATGACAGGCTGCTGGAAATGGGGGCCGACCCGGCCAGGATAGGGAAGCTGGGCCACATCTATGAGTTCAGGAAAGAAAACGGGCATCAGCCGCAGGCACTGATCTGTACCAATTCCGAGAGGATAGAACATTGTGAGGAGCTGGTCAGGGAGTTTCCGCGGATGCATTTCCATATCGCAGCAGTTACGCTGATGTCCCCAAAGCTAATGGCGCTGGAGACATATGGCAATGTGTCGCTGTATCCATGTGTGCAGAAACCGATACTGGATGAACTCTTCCTGTCCTGCGATTACTATTTCGACATCAACCACTGGACGGAAATCGTGTCTGCGGTATATCAGGCGTTCCTGCACAACCAGTTGATTTTTGCCTTTGAAGAGACCATACATAACCGGGAGTATGTGGCGGAGGCCCATATCTATCCGGTGGCGGAGTATGCGAAAATGGCAGCGGATGTAAGGGAAATGATGGAAAATGGAGAAACCATGGACCGTCATCTGAAGATGCAGCTTGCGGAGGCCATGGCGGAGGACAGGGATGCCTATATGCAGGTTCTGGGCGGGATTGGCTAATATCAGGGGAAAGCAATGAAAGGCTGTGGAAAAGCATGGAGAAGGAAGGATGCAGCATGGTGGTCTTCTCAGACAAATATACGGAATCTGTCAGAATGTTACAGGAGACATTTCACAGAATGGGATGTGATGCAAAAATCGTGGTGCTGGAAGATGACGGATTCCTGCCGGAGGGAACGGAGTCCCTTTATGAATACTTCATGTATCGGAATCGCCGGGGAGAACTTGTGGTAAAAGACCTTTTCTACAATTTTCTGGAGCTTCCCCCATTCTGGGAAGTGCGGCTGACAGGGGGAAGGGGCGCTGTCTTCCACATGGGCTGTGAAAAGGCGCGGATCTGTTTTCGGGAACCGGCAGAGAACCGGAATGTGCTCCGGGTGGAATGGCATATGGAAGACGGGTGGGTCTACCGGACCGATTTCTACAACAGATATGGTCTGCGCTATGCAAGCGCATTTTCAGATACAGCGGGGAAAATGAACGCTAAGGTATATTACTCCACACAGAATCAGGAACAGGTGGTGGAGCAGCCGGGCAATCATATCATCTCACTGTTGGAGGAGGGGCAGCTCAAGAAATGCTTTGCCTCCAGGGCCGAATTCATTCAGTATTACAGAGAGGAAAGCGGCTTGAAGGAAGCAGGTATCCTAATGGTGCAGGAGGCAGAGTCTTTAGAGGATTTGGAGCTTGCCGGCAGCGGCAGGGATTATTGGAAGCGCATCCTGTTTTCGGACAGGGGGCTGCTGGACAGATATATAGCCATGGGGGGACAGAATGGCAGCCTGTTTTACGGGATTCCGGAAGCGTACAGGGAGAACCGTGCCAGGGGAGAGGCCATGATCCTGACAGCCTCCGATCAGGTGGAGCATGTGGAAGACCTGATTAGAGGACTGCCGGACATGATGTTCCACATAGCGGCCAACACGCAGGTATCAGACAGGCTTGGAAGGTTGGCAGAACTGGAAAATGTAAGGGTCTATCCACAGATAAGCGGCCAGGATTTGGCCGGGCTATGGGATATCTGTGATTTTTACCTGGATATCAACCATTATCGGGAGATATACAATGCAGTTTCCACGGCTCATGAGAAGAATCTCGTCATTCTGGGATTCAGGGATACCGTTCACCGCAGGGAGCTGATGGCAGATGTGTGCATATATGATGGAGCTGATTGGGGGGAGATGGCTTTGGCTATCGGAAGGCTGCGGGCAGATTCAGGAGCGTTACAGAATACATTGGCATCACAGCAGGAACAGAAGCGGAAGATCTGGAGTCGGTTTATGCAGGATTTGGGACAGGGACGGTATTGAGCATAGTATATGCAGGAAAAAACAGTAGGAGGGAAGACGACCATGGTGTACAATTTTAACTTAGGCATCGGCTGGGCCAGCAGCGGGGTGGAATATGCGCAGGCTTACAGAGCCAGGCTGCTGCGGGGAATCGGCCAGGAGGCCAGATTCGTATTCACGGATATGTTCCCCAGGGAGAATATCCAGCATATGACGGAGAACATCGGCTTTCTGGATGAGGAGGTCATATGGCTTTATACGTTTTTCACAGACTGCAGGATTTCGGCGGTGACTTTTACCTTGAAACAGCTGGAGGAGACATTCGGGGACAGGAAGTTTGCCGGTGAGAGGGACGGAGCTAAGGTAAAGTATACCTTTCCGGGCACCAACACCTACTATATGGCCTATCTGGTCAACGGGCAGGAGAGAAGGGTACATCGTGTGGAGATGGTATCGAACGGCTGCCTGATTCGGAAGGATTATTACACCTATTGCAGGATATATTCGGAATATTATGCACCACTGGACAATACGGCACATCTCTATCACCGGAGGTTTTTCAATGAGGACGGGACGGTGGCCTATGAGGAGATCATCGATGGGGACAGGGTCATGTACCAGTTCCCGGACCGGCTCCTGTGCTCCAAGGAGGAGCTGGTGGGATATCTGGTATCGCGGCTTAACCTGACGAAAAAGGATGTGGTCCTCATCGACAGGAGCACGGGAATCGGCCAGGCCATTCTGCAGAATGCCGGTTCGGCCAGGGTAGGGATTGTGATTCATGCAGACCATTTCAGCGAGGGCAGCACGGACGAGGAAGCGGTGCTGTGGAACAATTATTATGAGTATGCATTTTCCCAGTGGAAGCATATCAAGTTCTACGTGGCATCTACGGATGTCCAGAACCGCCTCCTGAAACAGCAGTTCAAGAAATATATGGGCATCAGCCCAAAGGTGGTGACGATTCCGGTGGGAAGCCTGGAAGAACTGAAGAAGCCGGATAAGGCCAGGCGAAGGCATGCCCTGATTACGGCATCGCGACTGGCCGGTGAGAAGCATATCGACTGGATTATTGACGCAGTGGTGGCTGCCAGGGAGAAGGTTCCGGATATTTCCATTGACATCTATGGGAAAGGGGGAGAAGAGGAGAAGCTGCGGGCACAGATCGCGAAGCTGGACTGCGGGGATTATGTACGTCTGTGCGGCCAGCAGAACCTGCAGGAGGTCTACCAGAATTATGAGGCTTATCTGTCAGGATCCACCAGCGAGGGGTTCGGCCTTACCCTGATGGAGGCGGTGGGGGCCGGACTTCCCATCATCGGCTTTGATGTGCGGTATGGCAATCCCAACTTCATAGATGACGCGGAAAACGGATACCTGATTCCGGTACATGACAAGATGGAGAAGCAGGAGCGGGTAGAGAAGCTGGCGGCATGCATCGTGCGCTTGTTCACAGAGGCAGACCTGGAGCGCTTCCATGCACATTCTTATGAGAAGGCGAAGGCCTATCTGACCAAGGAGGTAGAAGAAAAATGGAGAGGCATACTGAAATGAAGGACACCATACTGCTCTTTGACAATTACGGAACAGACAGTCAGAACCTGCATACTTCCTTCCGGCTGGCAGGGTTCCCCTATCCGGCGGTGGTGATTGAGGACAATGGGTTCCTGCCGGAAGGGGTCATGTCTGTCTATGGCTTTTTCCTGGGGGATTTCAGGGAAGTCCTGGGGGAGGGGGCGCGCCCTAAGTTCTTCAACCAGGTAGCGGTGCCGGACTACTGGGAGATCAGCGGCACCAACTCCAGCGGATCCATACATGACGGGCCTGTGGAACGGGGGAAGATTTTCTATGCGGAGCCTGCCCACAGGCGCCGCGTGAGGATCGTGGACTGGTATGATGAGAAGGGATGCGTCCGTTCCAGCGACCATTATAACCGCTATGGGGCCCTGTTTGCCAGGACTGTCTTCAATGCCAGAGGGAAGAAGTTCAGCAAGTCCTATTTCTCAGCCAAAGGACAGGAAGTCATTGTGGAGAATTATGTCACAGGGGATATTGTGCTCAATGAAGGGGCGGAAGTGCGGATCTTCCACACAAAGCCAGAATTCATCGTATATTTCCTGGAGCGGGCAGGGTTCCTGGAGAGCCGGATTTTCTTCAATTCCCTGTCTACGCCATTTTTTGTGTCCAACCAGCTTGCCGCAGGCGCAAAAAGGGACATTCTGTTCTGGCAGGAGCCTGCCAGGGAGGACATCCCGGGAAACATGCAGGTCATTTTCCGGGGACAGGCCGGCCGAACGGCAAACGTCATGGTGCAGAAGCGGCAGTCCTATGACAAGCTGATTGCCCTGGGGGCAGATAAAGGCATGACCCATCATTTGGGCCATATCTATGAGTTCGCCAAGGAGAACGGGCACAGGCCGGAGGCGCTGATCTGCACCAATTCCGACAGGCTGGAGCAGTGTAAAATGCTGATTGAGTCCCTTCCCCAGATGCATTTCCACATCGCGGCGCTGACAGAGATGTCGTCAAAACTTATGAATCTGGACAATTATGGGAATGTAAGCCTGTATCCGGGGGTGAAACAGAAGATTCTGGACAGCCTGTTTGAGGAATGTGATTTCTATTTTGACATCAACCATGAGACAGAGATTGTGTCTGCGGTTCGCAGGGCATTTCTGCATAATCAGCTCATATTTGCCTTTCAGGAGACCGCACACAACCGGGATTATGTGGCAGATGTCCATGTGTATCCGGCAAGCAATGTAAACCGGATGATTGCCGATGTCAGGAAGGCCATGAAGGATGCGGCAGTGCTGGACCAGCGTCTGGAGAGGCAGCGGGAGGCGGCCATGGCAGAGACAGCGGAGCGGTATGTGGAGGCCTGTTCACTGTTTCATGGTTGAGGATTGATGTAAGCCTATCGTGGAAAAATGGATAAACTTGCCTGGAAGATGCCGATATGGCGCAGACGAGATTTCCTCGCCTACGCCTTTTGGCTTCAGGAGACCATGTCAGCATGTTTTTATGTCGGCAGACTCGAACTGACGCACAATCCCCCCCATCCTACCCTGCTGTTGGGATACGCCGTCTCCCCCCGCAGCGCCCGTGCCCCGGCCCGCAGGTAAGCCTTCACCTTCTCACCATACAGGAACACGTCGTTCCCCCGCACGATTCCCCATTCCATGAGCAGCGCGCAGCTCCCTGCCACGATGGGCGTGGCGAAGGACGTGCCCGTCACCGGCGTATAGCCCCCATAGATGTCCGGCGCGAGGATGCCCACCCCCGGCGCGGCCAGGTCCGGCTTGGCCAGCCCGGCGGCCACTACGCCGATGGTCCGGTTGGCGTCCGCGTACCCCCGCCCCGAGAAATCCGCGTAAGCCTCATAGGTGCTGTCGTAGGCACCCACGGATATGACCTTTGCCGCGGTGGAGGGGATGGTCAGGGTCACCTCCGGCGTGGACTGGTAGAAGCCGGTGCCCGCCGCCCGCACCACCGCGGAGGGCAGGTAGAAATAATAGCGCCCCGTCACCACCTGCAGGGGCTCCAGCCGGATCGTCCATACGCCGCTGTTGATGTAGTTCCGGCCCTCCGGCAGCATCTCGAAATAGATTTCTTCCGCCACCGCGTAAGGTGCGGGCTTCCCGAAATAGACCAGTATCTGGGTCTGCTCCAGGGTCAGGGTATATTTCCCGCCATTGATCATTTCAGGCAGCTGGGTCTCCTGGCCGCCGGGAGAGCGCAGGAAGATGCGGTAGGTATCGCAATAGTTCTTCCAGAGCTGGACGTTCAGGGTGCGCTCGTAGTCCGCCACTGCCAGCTCCACGGACACGGGCCGGGCGATGGGGCCGATCCGGCTGGGGATGCCGTCTGCGCTGCCGGAGGGGATTCCTGCCCCCGGCCTGCCTCCGGCGATGTCGTCCTCCTGCAGAAGGCTGCCTGCCAGATGGCCGCCGCTGTTCCCCTCGTTGCCGCTGCCCACGCAGATGACGGTGCGGCCGATTTCGGCGGCATTGTCCAGGAACCGCTCTATCAGGGAGCTGCCGTCATGGGCTCCATAGGTGTTGCCGAAGCTCAGGTTGATGACCAGGGGCATCCGAAGCTCTTTGGCCTTGTGGATTGCGTAGGTGACCGCGCGCATGATTTCCGTGGTCCTGGGGAAGGAGGCCGCGTCCGGTAGTCCCAGCTTGACGATCAGAAGCTCTGCCTCCGGCGCCACGCCCTGATACATGGGGCTGTCCCCTGCGGCGATTCCGGCCACCGCCGTGCCGTGGCCGCTGGAGTCTATGCTGGGCAGCAGCTCGTACTGCCGCTGTCCCGCAGGCGCAGCCAGCGCCTGATTGATCTGCGCGGAATCGAATTCCACGCCCAGCCGGTAACCGGCGGGAGGACGGCGTGCCGGGCGTGCTGCGTTCGGAGCGGAATCCTGCGTGCCGTCCATAGCGGCATTCTCTGCGCCACCCATATCGGTTGCGGCGCTGCCTCCGGCCTCCCGGCCGGTGCCGGCCCCGGCCGGTGCCTCCGGCTGTAGGGTCTGATCCCAGAGGAACCGGATTCTGGTGCTGCCGTCTGATTTTCGGAATTCCGGTAATTTATAATCGATGCCGCTGTCCAGAACCGCCACCAGGACTCCGGCCCCGGAGAGGTTTGGATGGCGCAGCGTCACCTGGGCGATGCAGGAATTGTCCGTGGGCATCTCGATATCGTAGAAATACCGCTTGGGCATTTCCACGTATTCTATCTCTTCCAGCTCCACCATCCTGTCCACGAACTGCTCCGGCACGGTCAGCACCGCGTACCCGGCAATCAGATATTCCACCTCTATGCCCAGCGCCTTCAGGGTCTCCAGGCTGCCATGGTACTTTACAATCAGCTCCCAGGTGCGGGCCTGGGTGTCGAAGCCTACGTTAAGCTCCTCCGTCAGCGCCCTGGTCTGCTCCGGCGTCTGCAGGGCCAGCTGCAGGATATCCTCCAGTTTCTGGTTCATGGCTATCTCCTTTCTTCTCCCAGTCTATGCGGGCGGGGCGTGTTTCAGAATAAATTTGCTGTTGTGAAAGTATGGTGAATCGCTTATAATAAAGACATCCAATGTAGAGAGCGGGAGGGATGCGGGATGGGAATGTACCTAAATCCGGGAAACAGCGGTTTCGAAATCATAAGAAACAGTCGGTATGTGGATAAATCCGGCCTGATTGGGCTGATGAATGAGACCATAGAGACTACAAGGAAGCTGACCTGTATCAGCCGCCCCCGCCGTTTCGGCAAAACCTTTGCGGCCAAGATGCTGTGCGCTTACTATGACAGAACCTGCGATTCTTCCATGCTGTTCGACGATCTGGAGATTGCCCTCAATGAAAAGATGAATGACAGCTACAGGCGGCACCTGAATCAATACGACGTGATTTATCTGGATATGACGAACGTCATGGGGGAAGCCGGGAAAGAAGGGCTGGTCCCCTTTATCAGGAGGGGACTGACGAAGGAGCTTCAGGCAGAGTATCCGCAGATAAAGGCTGACGAATCCCTGACTGCCACATTGCTTTCGGCAGTTGCCCTGACGGGGCGCAAGTTCATCACGATCATAGATGAATGGGATGCGCCCATTCGGGAGACGCCGCAGATGCAGGAAGCATACCTCCATTTTCTGCGCAGCCTGTTCAAAAGCAGCGGCACTACGGACAGGATTTTCGCGGCAGCCTATATGACAGGGATTCTGCCCATTAAAAAGGACGGCTCCCAGTCGGCGATTTCGGATTTTCAGGAGTTTTCCGTTATCTTTCCTATGGAATACGCACAGTTTGTGGGCTTTACGGAAGGAGAGGTAAGGAGGCTCTGCGCGGAATATGACAGGGACTTTGACAGGATGAAGCAGTGGTATGACGGGTATGTGTTGGAGGGCGTGAATTCCATATACAATCCCAATTCTGTGATGAAAGCTGTCCGCAGCAACGGGTTCCGCTCTTACTGGACGGAGACGTCCGCGTCCAGAAGCCTGATGGAATATATCAGCCTGGATTTTGACGGCATGTCTAAAACCCTGGCGGAGCTTTTGGGCGGGATTGCCGTTCCGGTGGATACCGACGGCTTCGCAAACGACCTGGTGACGTTCCGCGACCGGGATGATGTGCTGACGCTGCTGATTCATCTGGGATATCTTTCCTATGACAGGGAGACAGGAAGGGCCCGGATTCCAAACGAGGAAATCAGGCTGGAGTTTGCCAGGACAGTCCGCGGGGTGAATCGGGATGAGACCATCAGGCGGGTTCGGGAGAGCGACAGGCTGATTCTGGACACGGTACAGGGGAATGAGGAGGCGGTGGCGGCCCAGATTGAAAAGATACACAGGGAAGAGACGGCGCCTCTCTTTTATCATAATGAACAGTCCCTGCGCAGCGTCATCAAGCTTGCGTATTTCAGCTATAAGGATCAATACATGAAATTCGAGGAGCTGCCATCAGGAGACGGATATGCGGATATCGTGTACCTGCCGAAGAAAATGTCGCCCATGCCCGCCTTGGTGATTGAACTGAAATGGAACCAGGTGGCGGAGGGCGCCATTGCCCAGATTAAGGAGAAGAAGTATCCGGAGGCGCTTTGGGATTACGGCGGGGAGATTCTGCTGGTGGGCATTGCGTATGACCGGGATGCAGAAAAGCGCAAGCATTCCTGCGTGATTGAGAGAGCAGAGCGGCAAAAGGATTGCAAAATAACCGGGCGGATGCTAAGATGATGGTAGGTTGCCCTATATCCTCTGTGAAGGGACAGTAGGAAAGCGCATGGGCATGAGAATGGAGGACAGAGTATGAAGGTGACGGTATGGAATGAAAATCTACACGAAAAAATGGAGGAGCGCGTGACGGAGCTGTATCCCGGCGGGCTCCACGCCTACATAGCCGGATTCCTGGTCGATGAGGGAATCCAGGTGCGCACGGCTACGCTGGACGATGAGGAGTGCGGGCTGCCGGAGGAGGTGCTGGCGGACACGGACGTGCTGGTGTGGTGGGGCCATATGGTCCATGACAGGGTGCCGGACGAAATCGTAGACCGGGTACAGCGGCACATCCTGTCCGGCATGGGCCTGGTGGTGCTGCACTCCGGCCACCATTCCAAGATTTTCCGCAGGATGCTGGGGACCACCTGCAACCTGAAATGGCGGGACGGTGCCAGGGAGCGGATCTGGACGGTAAAGCCCAACCATCCGATCGCCAAGGGGATACCGGAGACCTTTTCGCTGGAATGTGAGGAGATGTACGGGGAACCGTTTGACATCGCGGAGCCCCAGGAGACGGTGTTCATGGGATGGTTCAACGGCGGCGAGGTGTTCCGCAGCGGCTGCACCTGGGTGAGGGGAAACGGGAGGATTTTCTACTTTCAGCCGGGACATGAGACCAACCTTTCCTTCCAGAACGAATATGTGCAGCAGATCATCAGAAACGCCGTGCAGTGGGCATGCCCCATCCGGCGGGTGGAGCTGGACTGCCCGCATGTGGAGGCGCTGGAGAACGTTTAAAGGGCTTTTTGTGCATTCCTTTCCGAAATCCGCCTGGTGCCATGCTGGTGCGGGAGCGGATGAGGATTGGGAGCGTGGAAGGGATTATTGACATGTCTTTCAATTCAGTTGACTATTTGGTGTTCTTCCCTATAGTTGTGCTACTGTATTTTGTGATGCCCAGGAAAGCAAGGATGTACTGGCTTCTGATAGCCAGCTACTATTTCTATATGTCCTGGAATGTGAAATACGGGCTCCTGATACTGCTCACCACCGTCGTGACCTACGCGTGCGGGCTGTCCCTATCCTGGGTGGGGCGGCGCTGTGTCGGCAGGAAGCGGAGGAGCTTCAAAGGTGCGGCGGTGGCAGCAAGCCTAATCGTCAATTTGGGGCTGCTGTTCTATTTTAAATATACCAATTTCGCAATCGACAATATCAATGCGGTGTTCCAGAAGGCGGGCATTGCGGTGCGCTGCCCTGATTTTGATATTGTCCTGCCGGTGGGAATCTCCTTTTTCATCTTTCAGGCAATCGGCTATACGATAGATGTGTACAGGGATGAAATCCAGGCTGAAAAGAACCCGTTCAGATATGCGCTGTTCGTCTCCTTTTTTCCTCAATTGGTGGCGGGCCCTATTGAAAGGTCGAAGAATCTGCTGGCTCAGCTGAGGGGCAATCCTGAATTCGATGTGGACGATGCGAAAGACGGGCTGCTCACTATGGCATATGGGCTGTTCATGAAAATTGCAGTGGCCGACAATATCGCGGCAGTGATAGACCCGGTCTTCAAAGCCCCGGACAGCCAGTCAGGCCTGATGCTTTTGACTGCAACGGTTTTGTTCGCGTTTCAGATTTATTGTGACTTTAACGGATATACACAGATTGCCATTGGCTCAGCCAGGGTGCTGGGGTTTAAGCTGAAACAGAACTTCGATGCGCCCTATATGGGGCGGTCCGTCAAGGACTTCTGGAGAAGATGGCATATTTCGCTGACATCATGGTTTCGGGATTATGTGTATGTCCCGCTTGGAGGCAGCAGAAAAGGAAAAGTCCGAAAACAGATGAATACGATGATTGTGTTCCTCTGCTCTGGCCTATGGCATGGAGCTGCCTGGCATTATGTGGCATGGGGAGGCCTGAACGGGCTTTTCAGCGTTCTGGAAGATGTGAGCAGGCCTGTCAGGGATAAGATTGAGCGGAAGCTGTCGGTGGATAAAGGGGCATTCATGTACAGGGCGCTTCAGAGGATCGTTACATTTGTGTTCATTGACTTTACATGGCTGTTCTTCAGGGCGTCGAGTTTCAGGACGGCATTGCAGATGCTGAAAAGAATCAAGAACGACTTCAGGCTGGCCTGGTTCATCGATTTCGGCTTTGTGGGAGCATTCAGCAGTTCCTATGTACTGATGACAGTCATGGTTCCGCTTTTGATCATCATGGCAATAGATATACTGAAATATTGTGGAAAGGACATAAAGGCCGCGATTTTTAGACAGCAGATTGTATTCCGGTGGATTATATACGCAGGAATTATGCTGGCATTGCTCTACTGGGGGCTTTATGGGACAGGCTATGAACAGACGCAGTTCATCTACTTCCAATTCTAAGAGAAACATGGTATTCCTGTTGAAGCTGGTTGCCGCGCTCTGCCTGTTGGCAGGGTATATCTATTATGTCCTGCCGCAGTATGAGAACGGCTACAATGCGTCCCTGATCGACAAGGTGGAGCGGCTGGAATCCATCGATGGGCCGAAAATCGTTTTGCTCGGGCATTCGAGCCTGGCATTTGGCATTGATTCCGAACGGATTGAGGAGGCTTTCGGCATGCCTGTCGTCAACATGGGGCTGCATGGCGGGAACGGAAATGCGTTCCATGAAGAGATGGCGAAATACAATGTTGCGCAAGGCGATATTTATATTATATGTCACAGCGATTATGATGATGATAATGTGATTCAGGATGCCATGACAGCCTGGTCTTCTATAGAGAACCATTTGAATCTGTGGAAAATCCTGAGGGTTAATGATATAGGGACTATGGCGAAAGCGTTCCCGATATACTTAAAGCATTGCCTTGGGTATCATTCCGCCGGGACGGGAAATCAAGATCCGGGAGGGCTGTATGCAAGAAGCGCGTTCAATGAATATGGCGATGTGGCCCTTTTGCGGGAGGGGAATCAGTATACATTCGAGGGAGAAGTCGTACCTCCCGGCATAGGGGACGCCGCTGTGGACAGGATAAATGAGCTGAATGGATATCTGACGAAGCGGGGAGCGACGCTGCTTGTGGCGGGATATCCTATAGGGAATGGAAATGTAACGGCAGAAGCAGCGGAATTCGAAGCCTTTCAGGAACAGCTGGCGGACAGGCTGGATTGCCCGGTAATCAGCAACTATGCGGATTATATGTTTGACTATAGGTATTTCTACGATACGAATCTGCATCTGAATACAGAAGGGGTGGCTCTGAGGACAGGGCAGTTGATTTCGGATATAAAACGGTGGAAATCCACGGGGACAGACGCTGATATGGATATGGATGAGTATACGGATATCATCGCGGACGACAATCTGCCGCATATTGACTATATGAACCAGTATCTGGATGCCCTGGGAAAAGCGCGGGACAGATACACGATCATTATCTCCGCCGGGGATGGTGCATCCGCCGCAATGAGCGAGGAACTGCGAAAAGGCTTTCAGGCCATAGGGCTATCTGCAGACTGGCCCCATAGGGACGGGGATGGTTATGTGGCAGTTGTGGAACAGGGACAGTTGATTGCCGAGGAGTTTGGAGATGAAGAGCTGGAAGTATCCGGCACCTTCGACAGCGGCAGTATGGCATATTCCATTACAATCGGCCAACGGAATCAAGGTGGGGGCAGCTCGATTCTGTTAAATGGGCAGGAATATTCAAGACATGCCGAAGGATTGAATTTTGTGGTCTACAGCAATGAGACGCATCGGATATTGGATGAAGTCGCTTTTTATACCTGCTCACCGGAATCGAAAGCGATGCGCTAGATATCGTCAGGTTTTCGACATCCTGCCGTAACTCCCCGGGGCGCACCCATAGCAGGCCTTAAAGGCGCGGGTGAAGTGGGCCTGGCTGCCAAAGCCGCATAGCTGTGCCACCTCCTTCACCTGCAGGGCCTCATTGCTCAGCAGATTCCTGGCCTTCTCCAGCCTGGCATGGAGGAGGTCTTTTTTTGGCGTGGAGGAGAAGAAGCTGCGGTAGTAGACATAGAACTGGCTTTTCTCCAGATTGGCCCTCTGGCAGAGGCGCTCTATGTCCCAGTCCTTTTCGCACTGGGTGAGCATTTCCAGGCGCAGGGTCTGGAACAGGGGGTAGAGATGGACGGCTTCGTCTTTCTGCGCCGTCTCCTGGGTCAGACGGCGGCTGATGGAGAGGAACAGCAGGGTCATCAGGGCGTGGACGGCTTCCTCCCTGTGGGGAAGGCCGGAGAAGTGCTCCTGCTGCAGCCGGGAGATCAGGGAGTCGATCTGTATGGAATTTTCCGGGTAGAAGACCGTGTTTTCCGGCATGGGGAAATCCAGGGCCGGATTCTTGTCGGAAGAAAAGTGAAGATAGTTGTTGCGGAACCTGTGGACGGCCTGATAGTGCTGGGGCATGCCCAGGGTGTAGAGGATGCAGGCGTTCTCCTTCGTGATTATGATTTTGTCGTCGAGATAGACCTTCATGGGGGACTTGAACTGAAGGAAAAGGTAATCCCCGCTTCCCACCGGCCGGAAAATCGTGTCAAAGTCGTGGTTGGAACGGTTGTATTCGCAGAAATTCAGTATGTACATGGGATGCTCCTTGTGGCTGGGGACGGCTGCATGGTAAATCTGCCCGAATCGCATGAGGGAGGGGCCGCTGTCTGCGGGCCGCTTTGGGACGGTGCCCCAGGGGATTTGGATTCGGGGGGCAGGGTATGGGAAGTCTGCCGCCCGGCGCAGGGCTTCACCTTCTGCCGCTTACGGTCAGGCTGCCCTCCGGGGATAAGTTTAGCATATCACATGACCGGAAGAAAAGTCAAACAGAACGGAAAAAAGGCGATGGAATATCTGCGGGAACAGGGTTATGATAGGAACATCAAAGAACACAGCGCAGCGCCAAAGCCGCAGGAAGCGAAAAGGCGGCGCGGAAACGAGGTACAGGCAAAATGAAAAAGGCAGAGATCATCGTAGACAAATATTTCCTCACAGGGGCAGTGGACAAGAGGATTTTCGGCTCCTTCATCGAGCATCTGGGACGGGCGGTGTATGAAGGCATCTATCAGGAGGACAGCCCCTTCGCGGACGAGCAGGGGATGCGTAAGGACGTGCTGGAGCTGGTAAAGGAGCTTCAGGTGCCCATCGTGCGCTATCCCGGCGGGAATTTCGTCTCCGGCTACCACTGGGAGGACGGCGTGGGGCCCAAGGAACAGCGGCCTGCCAAGGTGGACCTGGCCTGGCAGGTGATAGAGTCCAACCAGTTCGGTTTGAATGAGTTCGTGGACTGGGCGAAGAAAGCCGGGACGGAAGTGATGATGGCGGTGAACCTGGGAACCAGGGGGCCGGAGGAGGCCAAGGACCTGCTGGAGTACTGCAATTTTAAAAAAGGCAGCTATTACAGCGACCTGCGGAGGAAGCACGGCTATGAGGAGCCCCACGACATCAAGCTCTGGTGCATGGGCAACGAGATGGACGGCCCCTGGCAGATGGGGCACAAGACGGCGAAGGAGTACGGCCGGGCCGCGGCGGAGACCAGCAGGCTGATGAAGTTCATGGATCCGAGCATCGAGACCGTGGCATGCGGCAGCTCCTCCCTTGGCATGGATACTTTCGGCCACTGGGAGGACGAGGTCCTGAGCGAATGCTATGACCAGGTGGACTATCTCTCCCTCCATCAGTACTATGGGAACCGGGACAACAATACGCCGGAATTTCTGGCAAATTCCAAGGGCATGGACGAGTTCATCAGCTCCGTCCTGTCCATCGCGGACTGCGTGAAAGCCAAGAAGCGCAGCAAGAAGCAGATCAACCTGTCCTTTGACGAGTGGAATGTGTGGTATCACAGCAACGAGGCGGACGCGAAGCTGGAGAAGTGGGTGCAGGCCCCCCATCAGTTGGAGGACGTGTACAATTTCGAGGACGCGCTGCTGGTGGGCAGCATGCTGATCACCATGCTGCGCCATGCGGATCGGGTGAAGGTTGCCTGCCTGGCCCAGTTGGTGAACGTTATCGCGCCCATTATGACCTCGGACACCGGGGCCTGGAGGCAGACGATTTTCTATCCCTATATGCATGCCAGCGTGTACGGCAGGGGGACAGTGCTGAACACCTTGGTGAAAGCGCCCTTCTATGAGAGCAGAAATTATGGCGAGGTCTCCTTCCTGGACAGCGTCTGCGTCTGGAATGAGGCGGACGAGGAGCTGACCATCTTCGCGGTGAACAAGAATCTGGAGGAGGATCTGGAGGTAAGCTGCGACATGAGGCAGTTCGCGGACTACAAGGTCGTCGAGCATATCATCCTGACCAATGATGACATGAAGGCCGTCAACACGGAGGATGCCCCTCAGTGCGTGGTGCCTGTGGCAGGGAACGCCTCCCGCCTGGAGGACGGAAGGTTCAACACCGTGTTCGGTAAGCATAGCTGGAATGTGGTGAGATTGAAGAAATAAATCTGGAAGCAGGGGCCGCATGCAGCAGTATGGGCAGAATGCGGGAGTGCAGGCAACGCAGAGGAGAAGGGGTAAGGAGGAGCGGGATGCAGGCATATTTATTCGTGCATTTCAGGGAAAAGGCAACGCCTGACGGAGAACAGGTATACTTCGGTCTCAGCAGGGACGGCTGCCACTGGGAGGCGGTAAACGGCGGCGCGCCGGTGCTTTGGGCCTATTACGGGGATAAGGGCGTGCGGGATTTTACGATTATCCGATGTGAGGAGAACGGGAAATTCTATATCATTGCCACGGATTTGAGCCTGGCCTACGGCATGCGCAACCAATATCGCCATTCCTGGGACGAAATCGGCCGAAACGGCAGCAAATGCCTGGCCCTGTGGGAATCCGACAATCTCACGGACTGGACGGAGCAGCGGCTGGTCAGGTTAGGAAACGAGGACTTCGGATGCCTCTGGGCGCCGGACGTCATCTGCGACAGGGAGCAGGGGGACTATGTGCTGCACTGGTCTTCCTCCCACTGCGCCAACGGCTATGGCCCCAAGGGAATCTATTACAGCAGGACAAAGGATTTCCGGAGCTTTACGGAGCCGAAGGTGCTGTACCGGAAGTATGACAGCGGAGTCATCGATTCCGCAATCTATGAGGAGGACGGGCGCTATTATCTCTTCGTGAAGAGCGAAGCGAATCCGGCCAAGATCATCCTCCTGGCCGCAGACCATGTCACAGGCCCCTATGAAAGGGTGGAAAGCTTTGACCGGAGCATGGAAACCGTGGAGAGCGGGCTGTACGAGGCGCCTACTGCCGTGCGGCTGGAGGACGGGAAGTGGTGCCTGTTCCTGGACTATTACGGCGTGCCCGGGGAGGGGCAGGGCTATGTGCCTTTCGTGGCAGAGTCATTGAAGTCCGGTGAATTCGTCCGTGCGGACAGGGCGTTCTCCTTCCCCTATGGCTTCAAGCATGGAACCATACTGACCATCACCATAGAAGAGTATGAGAGGATAAAGGGACATAGCTGGAGATAGGCCGCCTGGAGCGGACAAAGGGAATCCCGTCGGAATGCAGGTATCGAAAAAGCCTGATTCCGGCGGGATTCGTATTTTTTGCCAGCCGGTTCCTTTGTCAGCCGGTTCTTTCGGCGGCAGATTCTCGCAGAAGCCTGCGCTCCGCAGACCGCAGGCTGGCTTTGGGGCTTTCTGCTATAATCAAGACCGTCAGGATTTACAGATTTGTCCATGGTGAGCATATACGGCCGGCGGCCTTTCGTTGCAGGTTGCTGCAATTTTCATTGAGGTGCAGCATGATTTGCGGCATCGCCCTTACAGATCTCGTAGCTGAGCGCGTCCAGATCCACCCGCACCCTGGTGCCGTCGCTGAACACAGTCTCCTGCTTCGACCCGTCCGGTGCAAGCAGCTTATGGGACACCATCTCACAGGCGGCGATCCGTTCATGGAGATCGGCTACCACCCTGCACCGGTCATAGGCCTCCTGCTCGGTGAAGGTGAACTCCGGCTGGAAGGAGCCGTCGATGCCCGGATAAGCGCCGTCCCGGATCAGGTAGGGCGCGCCGCCGTTCAACAGGGCGTAGAGCATGTAGTCGTTGTGCGCGTCCATCTTCTCCATCATCCAGGGGATGATGACACAATCGTGGTATACCAGATTGAACAGGGGCACGGGAATGCCCTTCCGGGGCGTGCCGGGCTTGCACATCTGGAACTGATAGGGCGCGTAGTGGCAGAACACCAAGCTCTTCATGCTCCAGTCGGAGACCTCCTCGGAGCTGGGGAGGATCCCCTGGGAGAGCAGGTACTCGAAGCACTGCCCCCGGAAATCCAGACAGTCCCTGCGGCTCATATAGTGCATGGGATTGGCGCATTCATCCGGCTCATTGCAGGTGAAGACATCTAGGTAGGCACAGTCCAGGCCGATATCATGCTCCGCCAGCTGGCGGAAATTGCGCTTCACATAATAGGGGGCCTGGGTGGCGCAGAGGTATGTCTGATGTCCGCCTGCCCAGTTGGCGTGCTCCGGAATGGTGCCGTCCGTCTGGAGGCAGCCGAAGGAGGCGTCGAAGGTCTTCCCGTCGAAATAGTAGTCCCGGTACTGGTCGTGGATGCCGAAGAGATATCCGCAGTCGTGGAGGGTATCCGCCAGCTCCTTCATGCCATCCCAGCCGCCGGCCTCCTCACAGGGGGGCAGATAGTCGGGATGCTGGTTGTCGTATCCCGGGTCTCCCCAGCCGTCCAGGTGCAGGTAGAGCTTCTCGAAGCCCTGGGCCCGGAGGGCTTTGATCTCCTCTGTCCGTGTCCGGAAGGACACCACCCGGTCATACTTGCCGGGATGCTCCGCGTCGTACATGGAGGATTCCGGGCATACATGATTCTTGATTCCCCGATGGAGGAAGAGGCTTCCGATCAGCCGCTCCACCCCGGGGGCCTTCGCCGCCTTTTCCTTCAGGCTGCAGAACAGGCCCTTCTCCTTCACATAGCTGCGGTACACTTTGCAGATATCGTTGTAGTCACATTCGCTCAGCAGCGTGTAGTGCATGACCCTGCGGTAGCGCATCTTCCCCAGGCTGGCCCCCCAGCGCACCCCGGCTTTCGTGTAGGGCCCTCCGGCGGGATGCTCCGCGTAGAAGGCGCTGTCCCAGGGCTGCTCGCAGATGGCGATGTACCCTTCTCCGGCCTTCACCTGGCCGAACCAGGGCATGTAACTGGCGGCGGAGCACAGGGAGCCGCCGAAGGGGAGCTTCCCCAGCTCCGTCTCCCAGGTATTGGGGATCAGGAGCCCCTGATGGTAGTTCAGCAGCGTGTACCAGTCCTCCCTCCCCTCCCGGAAGGCCATGGGCCCGGGCCATGTGACGGACTGGATGCCAGCATCCTCTTCCCCCAGGGGGATCCACTCGAAGAACACGTCCCCCGTGGCCCCCTCGATCCATACATAGGTGCAAAAGCTCAAGCCGGACACGGACGCGTCCCCATCCGCGGCAAAGCCCTCATACCGGGAGAGGATTCCCTTCCCCAGGCCTGTCTGGCGCACCTCGTGGGAGACGGAAGCCGCGTCCAGGAAGGGAATCTCCTTCTGTGCCGCATTGAATACGGGTATGTAGTCCGATTCCCAGCTCCAATCCGTTCCGTTCCGGGTCATGGAAACATGCAGATTGGCTTCGTCAAAGCGCAGTTCAGTCCCCGCAAGCGTGATTTGAATCATGTCGATCTCCTTTCCGTTTTGCTGGATATACTCACAAGCGATGGAATCTGCCGCAGAGTCCCCATTAGCCTTCGCTCGTGAGTCGGGTTAAACCATAGTTTGATTATAGCAGATTCCACGTCATTTTCAAGCTGTTTGCAGATTTTCAGCCCCGCGGTAACGGCAGTCCTTTTATAAGCCCTTTGCGCAATTTATGGTCGTCTCCTTATTTTCGGTATCGTATAATAGAGAGGAGAGACAGCGAAAGGACAGGGAGGCGGCAAATGGGAAATTATCTGAATCCGGGCAACGAGGGGTTTAAAATCCGTTTCGAGTATGTGAATGCAGTGTCCGTGTCCGACTGGGGCGAAGTGTCGAAGGCATTGAGGAATTCCGCGGATACCCTGAACGCCATCTGGCAGGGGCGGCCCCGGGAGGTTGCGGAGCGCATGAAAGAGGCGCATTTTGAGACTTCGCATATCCGGTATAATGATGAAAACGCCCTGAGCTATACCATTTCACTGGCCCTGTATGCGGCGGGGAATTTCTATATCGTACACCGTGAACTGGCCGGTGGAAAGGGCTATGCGGATCTGGTATTCCTGCCCAGGAAACGTTTCCCGGAGAAACCGGCCCTGGTGGTGGAATTGAAGTGGGATAAAAATGCGAAGGGCGCCCTGGAACAGATAAAAAAGAAGGAATACTGCAGGAGCCTGGAAGAATATCAGGGCAATCTCCTGCTGGTGGGAGTGAATTACAATAAGAAGACAAAGGCGCACGAATGCATCATCGAAGAAGCACAAAAATAAATTTCATCGCAAAATTGCATTCTTGCCGCCCTGATGCTATAATGTTGACACAAGAAAAATGGACATCCATGCCGATCAGGAGGATAATACATGCCAAAGAGAACAGACATCAACAAAGTGCTCATCATCGGCTCCGGCCCCATCATCATCGGCCAGGCCTGTGAGTTCGACTACTCCGGCACCCAGGCCTGCAAGGCCCTGAGGAAGCTGGGCTACGAAATCGTGCTGGTGAATTCCAACCCCGCCACCATCATGACGGATCCGGAGACGGCGGACGTGACCTACATCGAGCCCCTGAACAAGGAGCGCCTGGAGCAGATCATCGCCAAGGAGCGCCCGGACGCGCTGCTGCCCAACCTGGGCGGGCAGTCCGGCCTGAACCTGTGCGCGGAGCTGGCGAATGCGGGGATTCTGGACAGATACCAGGTGAAGGTCATCGGCGTCCAGGTGGATGCCATCGAGCGGGGGGAGGACAGGATCGAGTTCAAGAAGGCCATGAACGCCCTGGGGATAGAGATGGCCCGCAGCGAGGTGGCCTATACCGTGGAGGAGGCCCTGGATATCGCCGATAAGCTGGGATACCCCGTAGTCCTGCGCCCGGCCTACACCATGGGCGGCGCGGGCGGCGGGCTGGTGTACAATAAGGACGAGCTGCGCACCGTCTGTGCCAGAGGGCTCCAGGCCTCTCTGGTGGGACAGGTGCTGGTGGAGGAGTCCATCCTGGGCTGGGAGGAGCTGGAGCTGGAAGTGGTCCGGGACGCGGAGGGCAATATGATCACGGTCTGCTTCATCGAGAACATCGATCCTTTAGGCGTGCACACCGGCGACTCCTTCTGCGCCGCCCCCATGCTCACCATCTCTGAGGAGCTGCAGAAGCGCCTCCAGAGCCAGGCCTACGCCATCGTGGAGAGCGTCCAGGTCATCGGCGGCACCAATGTGCAGTTCGCCCACGATCCCGTCAGCGACCGCGTCATCGTCATAGAGATCAACCCACGCACCTCCCGTTCCTCCGCTTTGGCCTCCAAGGCCACAGGCTTCCCCATCGCCATGGTCAGCGCCATGCTGGCGGCGGGCCTGACTTTAAAGGACATCCCCTGCGGGAAATACGGTACGCTGGACAAATATGTACCAGGCGGCGACTATGTGGTCATCAAGTTCGCCCGCTGGGCCTTCGAGAAGTTCAAGGGCGTGGAGGACAGGCTGGGCACCCAGATGCGTGCCGTGGGCGAGGTCATGAGCATAGGGAAGAACTATAAGGAAGCCTTCCAGAAGGCCATCCGCTCCCTGGAGACCGGCAGATACGGACTGGGGCAGATTCCAAAGCTCCAGGAGAAGTCAAAGGAGCAGCTTTGCCGGATGCTGGCCACGCCCTCCAGCGAGCGTCATTTCGCCATGTACGAGGCCCTGAAAAAAGGCGCCACCGTGGAAGAGGTACACGAAATCACGCGTGTAAAGAAATGGTTCATCGAACAGATGGCGGAGCTGGCGGAAGAGGAGGGCGCGCTGCTGGAATCCAGAGGACAGCTTCCCGCCGACGGGATTCTGATTCAGGCCAAGAAGGACGGCTTCTCGGACAAATACTTAAGCATCCTCCTGGACGTGCCGGAGCAGGAAATCAGGGAGAGGCGCATCTCCCTGGGCGTGGAGGAGAGCTGGGAGGGCGTCCATGTAAGCGGCACGCCGGACAGCGCTTATTATTATTCCACCTATAACGCTCCCGACAAAAACCCCGTCCGCAGGGACAGGCCCAAGGTGATGATCTTAGGCGGCGGCCCCAACCGCATCGGCCAGGGCATCGAGTTCGACTATTGCTGCGTCCACGCCTCCCTGGCCCTGAAGAAGCTGGGCTTTGAGACCATCATGGTGAACTGCAATCCCGAGACCGTGTCCACGGACTACGACACATCGGACAAGCTCTACTTCGAGCCCCTGACCCTGGAGGACGTGCTGAGCATCTACAAAAAGGAGCAGCCCCTGGGCGTCATCGCCCAGTTCGGCGGCCAGACGCCCCTGAACCTGGCGGCGGAGCTGGAGAAGAATGGCGTGCGCATCCTGGGCACCGCCCCCTCCGTGATCGACATGGCGGAGGACAGGAATCTGTTCCGGGCCATGATGGACAGGCTGGAGATCCCCATGCCCGAGTCCGGCATGGCCACCACCGTGGAGGAGGCACTGGAGATTGCCCATCGTATAGGGTATCCCGTGATGGTGCGGCCCTCCTATGTGCTGGGAGGCCGGGGCATGGAGGTGGTGCACCACGACCAGAGCCTGGCCGACTATATGAGAGCGGCGGTTGGGGTGACGCCGGACAGGCCCATCCTCATTGACCGTTTCCTGAACCATGCCACCGAGTGCGAGGCCGATGCCATCAGCGACGGCAAGCACGCCTTTGTGCCCGCGGTGATGGAGCATATCGAGCTGGCCGGAATCCACTCCGGGGACTCCGCCTGCATCGTCCCCTCCAGGCACATCTCCCCGGAGAACGTGGCCACCATCAAGGAGTACACCAGGAAAATCGCCGAGGAGATGCATGTGCGGGGCCTGATGAACATGCAGTACGCCATCGAGGACGGGAAGGTCTATGTGCTGGAGGCCAACCCCAGAGCCTCCCGGACCGTGCCCCTGGTGTCGAAGGTCTGCAACATCCGCATGGTGCCCCTGGCCACGGAGATCATCACGGCGGACATCACCGGGAAGCCCTCCCCCGTGCCCGGCCTGAAAGAGCGGCAGATACCCTATTACGGGGTGAAGGAGGCCGTGTTCCCCTTCAACATGTTCCCGGAGGTAGATCCCGTCCTGGGGCCGGAGATGCGCTCCACCGGCG
>OFGG01000441.1_pt1 | contig 36276 bp, 27 predicted proteins | sample 1521701 | NCBI WGS metagenome assembly OFGG01 (sample SAMEA3504081, study PRJEB24116) | mouse gut metagenome | biome: mouse gut; feature: mouse-associated habitat; material: faeces | place: Denmark | collected 2011
TTGCATGTGTTAAGCACGCCGCCAGCGTTCATCCTGAGCCAGGATCAAACTCTCAATATAGTTCCTCCCGGTCCAAAACCTCTTCTGGCTTCTTTCCGTTCCTTTTTACTGTCTCTAGGTCCCTGAAGTTTCCTTCAGGCTGTTCTCTGAATTATTCTCTCTGAATTTTCAGGTCTGCATTGCTGTTTATTTGTCAAGGTGCTTTTGTCTTGCTGTGCCGGCCATATCGGGGAATGTTTCCCTGTTCTGACCAAGCTTATTATGTATTGCTTTTGTGTCCTTGCGATGTCTCATCGCTTGCGACGAAGATTACTATATCACCCCGTACCAATAATGTCAACAGTTATTTTAAAAAAATTGTAGTTTTTTTTACACATTTCAAAAAATATAGAAAAAAGCCCTAAAAAAGGGCTTTTTCGGCTTATTAAAATCAGTTTCCCACTTTAATTCAGTGAAATTGTAGCTGTGTCATCTACACTTTTCATCACCAGCTCTAAAGTGGCGATCTGGTCTGCCTGGCTGGCCGGCACCTCTCCTACCACCACAAGCTCCGTGCTCTCCCCTGATGCAAGTGTTCCCTGGTAATATGTCATATCATTCATAAGCATGGTGGTCAGCGCATTCTGAACAGCACCATCCACCGCTATCTTATAACGGACGCCGCCTGATGCAAGGTCAAAAGCCTGTTCAGCGTCTGATGTGTTTTTCAGATCAAATTTCAAGACCAAAAGCTTGCTGTTTTCCGTCGCATCCATATAAAAATATACTTCCTCCCCCATGTCGGAAGGGTAAGAGTCCGCTACTTCAAATCCGGTATAAGAAATCTCTGCTCCGCCAAGCCCCAAAAATTCTTCTATTGATACGTTTTCCTGCCCCTGATCAAGGACTTCCACATCCTCCGGTGAAATCCCTTCCTGCTCCTTAGACGTATCTTCCTCATCCTGCTGCTCTTTCGCCGGCTCGGTTTCCGGTGCGGCCTGCGCTTTATCTTCTTCGGGTTCTTCCTCCGGCTCCTCAAGCTCAACTAACTTGACCGAATGGTTTTTGTCAAACTTCAATAACTCCCCTGCCGCATATTCCACAACAAGCTCCTGCTGTTCCTCGGTCATTTCCGGTATTTCACTTCCACACCCGGCAAAGCTGAAGCAAACAGCTCCTATCAGTAATCCTACTAACACTCTTTTCATTCTTCCGGTTTCCTTTCTGTCTGTAACGCTTTCTTCTTTTCGGCATTTTTTTCAAGCAGGATATAAAGAAATGAAATGACCAGCGCCAAAATGCCTACCACAAGAAAAACGATCATTTTATGGATTGTCTGTACTCTGGCAAAATCATAAAATACCAATTTGATACAGACAAAAATAGCCACAACAAGCCCGCTGATCCTTGCTGCCTTATCTGATTGTTTAAATCCGATACCAACACAGCCAAGTGCTGATACCATCAATAATATACTAGCAAGTACCGGGCTGTCAACACAACTGATCAATGCATAAAAAGACCAGCCTCCGGCCAGCAGCAAATACCGCCTGGGAATGTACATCCGGTACCTTTTTCCAAACATCACCACCACCGTTACCGCAAAAAGTGCCATCATTGTAAGGCCAAGCGCTAAGTCATGCGCAAAAAGTGCCATCAGGTAGAATAATCCCATAACGGTTACCGTTATGATATTATAGGACATCTGGTCCGCTTTTGGGATCTTTAAGAAGGGCTCCTTATCATTCTTCTGTCTGGAAAAACGTTTCAGGATGCCTCCGCCCGGCTTCCGGTTAAAGAACAGGAAAAACAAAAATAAAATCCCCACGCTGACAGGGTAAAACCATTTAAACGGAAATCCAAAGCCGTCAAGATAAAACCTGCACTGGCTCCACCAGATCAGCAGCACGCTTACCATTATGATCAGTTCCTGATAAATCTGGAAATAGCGGATCCAAAAGCCCCCCAGCACCAGCGCCCCGGCAAAGATCCAGCAATACCAGTAATCCGAAAGCCAAAGGCCGCTAAAACCAACCCATGCCACTACAATCCCCTCAAGAGCCGCCATTTCTTTTTTCTTATTGACCAATTTGGCTGATAACAGCACCAACAGCTGCCCGATCATGATCTCTAAGTGGTATTCCGAAAAAGAACATAACAAAAGGACCGCACCGGCTCCATAATATACCTGCGCCCATCTGCGCCTGTCTTCTTTATCCCAGATAAGAAAAAGCAGCGCACAGACAAATACCAACAGCACTTCTGCGATCAGATGCACGAACAATGCCTTTGCCGGCACCTCCAGCTCCCTGCCTGCATTACCGATCAGGAACAGAAGAAACAAAAACAGGCCGTTTTCAATGCAGATGAACGGAAACAGCGGTGCTTCCCTCTTTCCATCCCCGGATGCCCATCCCATACAATGCAGATAACCCATGACATTCGTACAGATAAATGCCGCTATCACAAAAAGCACCAGATAAAGGGATTCTACCCCGCCTTCCCATGCCAGCCCTGCGATGACCACCGTAAATAATAAATTGGCGGCCAGATACACAATTCCGGCCGGCATCTGCTTTCTCAAGGAAAAAACGATCCCCAGCCCAAAGACCATTAAGACCACCGTAAGGCCAATCTCATTCAGGTTATGCAGCACAAGATAGTTGACCATATCCGCCACATAAATCCCGCCAATGCCTATTCCAGTAATCACATGGGCAAAAACAGGCATCCTGCGGCGAAGCGCTGTTTCCGATAACGCGATAAGGACAAGTGCCGCCCCGTAAAGACAAATTCCCTGCCATAAGCTGTTTAAGTAGTTGAAACCAAAAATGATCAGCGCTATCAGCACAAAGACAGCGCCAAGCACGCCAAATACATGGATGCCGACTTTAAATTCCGCCTCCTTCTTTGGTATATGCATACGCTCCTTATAGATTTCATAGCTGCGCCTGGCTTCCCTCTCTACCTGCTCCGGCGTGGCCTTACCGGTATCCAGATCCCGCACCATCTGAGCAAGATACCTGTCATATTCAGGATCCTGCGACATTTCTTGTAATTGTGCCAATCTATCCCTGACCCTGTTTATCTCCATCCTTATCCTTCCCCCTCTCCCCTGTCCAGTTCAAACCAAAACTCCACTCCGTTCTCATAATTTTTCACGCCATATTCCTGATGGATCGCATTCATGATCGCCTTCACGATGGAAAGTCCAACACCGCTTCCGCCATATTCCCTGGTCCTCGCCTTATCCACCTTATAAAACTTTTCCCATATATGGGAAATGCTGTCCTCCGGGATAGGATGCCCGGAGTTAAACACGGAAACGCGCACCTTGCCTTCCTTCAAAACTAACTTAACGTCTATCACTTTATCAAGTGCGGCATGATTCATGGCATTGCTGAAATAATTGCCAAACACCTCTTCCACCATAAATTCATCAGCCCAGACATGAATGGGGGGATACTCTCTCATCTGCACCCTGATCCCCTTCTGGGTGCACAAAAGCTCCACAGACTGCAGGTAAGTCATGACCAATGCCGTAATGTCAAACCGCTCTAATGTTACCGTGTCATTCCCAAATTCCAGCTGATTGAGGGTCAGAAGCTTTTTGACCATATTGTTCATCTTAGCCGCTTCGTCCATGATCACTTCACAATAAAAATCCTTACTCTCCTCATCCTCGCTTATCCCTTCCTTAAGCCCTTCCGCATAGCCCTGGATCAGGGCAATCGGAGTCTTTAACTCATGGGACACATTGGATAAAAACTCGATCCGCATCTCATCTATCTTGTTTTTTCTTTCAATGTCACGCTTTAACTCATTATTTGCGCTCTTTAGCTCGGAAATCGTGTTTTCCAATGTTTCGGATAGCTCATTGATATTTTTTCCCAAAAGCGCAATTTCCGTTTTACTGTTTCCGGTGTATTTAGCGTCAAAATCAAGCTGGATCATTTTCCCTGAGATCCGTACCAGCTCCATGATAGGCTCCGTCACCTTCCCTGAAACCAAAAGAATGACCAGTGCACTGAAAAACGCCGCCCCCAGGCCCACATATGCTAAGAATCTGTTGGCAAGCTCCACACTCTCCCGGATACTCTCAAGGGGCGTCCTGAAAAGAAATAAATTACCGTTATCTAACACCCCCCACATATCTAAATAATCCTGCTGAAGGCGGATGTCCGTAAACATACGGATCTCATACTGCGCTTCCTCCACAAGAAGCTTTTCTTTCAATTTCAGATCACGCTCAAACAAATAACCAAGGAGCTGCCTGCTTAAAACCTCATAATCGCTCATGGATGTTTTGATCGTCTGTGTCTGCGCATCCAAAATAATAATGCTGATATTATTCCTCCCACAGATATTCTGAAACTCTATGTCAAAGGCATCACTGCCTATCGTACCTTCATTTGATGCCTGATTGATCACGGCATAAGCGTTCAGCATTGCTTTCTGCTTGTTTTTAAAATAATAATCCTCCAAAAAAGTATTATTTATGAACCAGCACAATAATATCGTTCCCGCCATGAGAACGCCAAACACAATTGCAAACTGTTTCCGGATTGAAATTTTCACGGGCCTTCATCTCCCCCTGCTAACCATTCGCCTCAAATTTATATCCCATCCCCCAGATTGTCTTTATCAGTTCTCCTTTTTCCCCCATTTTGTTCCGAAGCTTCTTCACATGAGTATCAATTGTTCTGGCATCGCCAAAATAATCATAATCCCAAACATTATTTAAGATCTTTTCCCGGGAAAGGGCAATCCCTTCATTTTCAAGAAAATAGCTTAACAATTCAAATTCCTTATAGCTAAGCTCCACGGACTTATTGTCAATCGTAACACTGTGCGCCGATTTATTGATCACAATGCCGCCGGACTCAAGCTTCTGTTCCGCCTCAAGCTGGTTTGTCCTTCGTAAGATAGCCTCCACCCTGGCCACCAAAATCTTAGGGCTGAAGGGCTTGGAAATATATTCATCTACCCCAAGCTGGAATCCCATTAGTTCATCCCGTTCCTCACTTTTGGCGGTCAGCATGATAATAGGAACCTTTGAATAGCTCCTGATCTCCCTGCACACAGCATAGCCGTCCATCACCGGCATCATCACATCCAATATCACAAGGGCAATATCCTTTTTTTCAAAAAAGATATCAAGCGCCTGATTCCCGTCACCGGCCTCAACCACATCGTATCCGCTCCTTACAAGGAAATCCCGGACAAGCTTGCGCATCCTCGTCTCATCATCCACCACCAGGATCTTAAATCGTTCCATATCACAATCCCTCCTGCCATCATCGTACAATATAATTATGATGAAAATGTGAATTATTCAGCGCCAAGTGATTTTTCCCGCTCTCTTATGGCGCTTTCCCGCTCTGTCAGTTCCTGTTCCCAGGAAGCATACTCGTTTAAGATTGCTTTTTTATAATTTAGTATGTTGGGGTTTTTACTGTTTAAGCTGATCACGAACATTCCCCCTGCCAATATGGCAAGCAGTATGTTTACCATGATAGAAACCCGTAAATTTCTTTTGTCTTCATTTATCTTTTTTGACGGGCGTATCCGCTCTCTTACAGGCTGCGCAGCAGCATCCTCCTTGTGGCAGAAAGTAACATACATGGGAATGGGCCTGATATCTTCTTCACTAAGCCCGCTGCGCCGCAATTCCCTCTGCATCCTTTTCAGATACTCCCAGCCCACAGGCGTCTCAAAGATTTTATCATCCAGCACTTTATCATAGACCGCAAGCATGCTCTCCGCATTCTTGCCCTGAAGCCTGGCATTAAAATAATCCGCCTTTATTTTTTCTACCTGCGCTTCCTTAGCATCCTCAATGGACCCGAAACGATATCCTTCCACACAATAATCTTTCTGCTCTGCCATGACCCGATTCTCCTGTTTTCCCACATGATAAAAGCGCGCCTATCCGTTACCTGATGTAAGCGCGCCTTCGCTGGAATAGGCGGGAGTCGAACCCGCGTCCAAAGACCCATTCCCTGTCCTTCTACTATCATAGTCAGTTTTTTCAGGCGGATTGCTCCGCCCCGTTCCCTCCGCCGGCCGAGAGCTGACACTCTTCCGGTTTTAGTAGCTTCATCCTACGCCCACAGGTGCAAAGCTTAGCCTGTGTCGTTTCCTGCATAGTCGATGCCTGGGTCCTAAGGTGCAGGTGCCCTAGGTCAGACAGCTGCCATTAGGCAGCGTATGCTAAATTATCTTCAGCGTTTATATTTATTTTTGCGATTTGACGCATCGCCTGCGGATAGCTTCTCCAGCTGCAAGGCCCCTGTCGAAACCTTTACTATCCCTTACTTGCTCTATTATATAAACATTTTCTCCAAAAAGCAACCCCAACCTAAGCGCGCAGCCTGATTTTTAATTCCTTTTCCGCTTCCCGCTTCTGATCCTTTTTGGCAATATCCTGCCGCTTGTCGTACAGCTTCTTTCCTTTTGCAAGCCCAATCTCAATCTTGGCCCTGCCATTATTAAAATATACCTGTAAAGGAACCAAAGTATAACCTTTTTCCGCACTGTTTCCGATCAGTTTCCTGATCTGCTGTTTGTGGAGAAGCAGCTTTTTGATCCGAAGGGGATCTTTATTAAAAATATTCCCTTTCTCATATGGGCTGATATGCATGCCATAAACATACACTTCCCCGTTTTCAATCCGGATAAAAGCCTCTTTGATGCTGCATTTGCCCATACGGAGGGATTTGACCTCCGTGCCATGCAGGACAAGGCCTGCCTCATATTTTTCTTCTATAAAATAATCATGGTATGCTTTTTTATTGTTAGCAACAAGCTTCCTTTCTTCCTTCGCCATTACTTTCCTCTCTTTCCGGCGCAAACACAAAGTCAATGCTCTTTTGCAGATAATCCACGCCATCTACCATAATCCAAACCTTTTGCCCCAGCTTGTAGGTCTTTCCGGTATCTCTTCCCACCATTTCGTAGGTTTCTTCCCGATAAAGATAGTAATCGCCTTCTATCTTAGAGACATGGATCATCCCTTCCACCGTATCAGGCAGCTCCACATAGATTCCCCATGCCGTGATCCCGGAGATGACCCCTTCGAAGACTTCCCCGATCTTCCCTTCCATATACTGGGCTTTTTTCAGCTTTTCCGTCTCCCGCTCCGCCTCGTCGGCCCGGCGCTCCATCTCCGAGGAATGCTTTGCCACCTCAGGCAAGATCTCCTGATAGTGCTCTATCCTTCCCTCCAGGAGTCTCCCCCTTAGCTGCTCTTTTATGATACGATGAATCTGCAGATCAGGGTAACGCCTGATAGGCGACGTGAAATGGCAGTAGTACTGGCATGCCAGCCCGAAATGCCCTGTGCAGTCCACGGTGTATTGAGCCTTTTTCATGCTCCGCAATGTCAGGCGGCTGATCAGCGCTTCATGGGCACCGCCCTCGATCTTCCCTAAAAGTTTTTGTATCTCCTTGGGGTGAACTTCGTTGTCGCCACTCTTTACTTTTATATGATATCCAAAATTATTGATAAAAGCAGCAAGCTTCAAAATCTTTTCCGGATCGGGCTTATCATGGGTCCGGTACACAAACGGAAGCTCCATCCAGTAAAAATGCTGTGCCACCGTCTCATTGGCAAGCAGCATGAAATCCTCTATGATCTTGGTTGCCGCATTCCGCTCATAGGGCTTAATGGAGATCGGCACCCCGTCCTCATCTAACAAGATCTTGCTCTCCGGGAAGTCAAAATCAATCGAACCGCGGCTGCGGCGTCTCTCCCTCACAAGATCCGCTAACTCTTTCATTAATAGAAACATGGGAGCAAGGTCTTCATAGGCCTTAACTGCCTCCTCATCCCCGGTAAGCACCCGGTTAACATCCGTATAGGACATCCTCCTGTCCACGTTGATCACTGTCTCCGCTATCTCATAGCTTATCACCGTTCCCTTTTGATCCAAGGTCATCAGACAGCTGAGTGCCAGCCTGTCCTCCCCCATGTTAAGAGAACAAATCCCGTTAGAAAGGGCGTGGGGCAGCATAGGAATCACCCTGTCTACCAGGTAAACACTGGTTCCCCGCTCTAACGCTTCATGGTCTAATGCGGAATTTTCCTGCACATAATTGGTCACATCCGCAATGTGCACCCCCAATAGATACTGATCTCCCTCTTTGGAAAGGCTCACTGCGTCATCTAAGTCCTTGGCGTCTTCCCCGTCGATCGTGACCATGGTAACGTTCCTTAGGTCCTTCCGTCCTTCCCGGTCTTTGTCACTGACATCCTTAGCCACCCGTTTTGCCTGGTTTATCACTTTTTCCGAAAAACCCAAAGGAAGTTCAAATCCCTTGACGATGGACAGGATATCCACCCCCGGATCATTTACATGGCCTAAGATCTCCGCAACCCGCCCTTCCGGATTCTTGGACAGATCCCCATAATCCGTAAGCTCCACTACTACCTTATGCCCGGTCACCGCACCTTTAGAACGTTCCTTTGGCACAAAGATATCCGAAGCAAACTTTTCATTATCGGGGATTACAAACCCATAATTGCCGGCATGCTGATAGATACCCACCAGACTGGTGGTGCCCCGGGAAATGATCTGGGTCACTTCCGCTTCCTGCCGCTTGCCCTGCTTCGGGCCGCTTAGCCTGACCGCCACGGTATCCCTGTTAAAAGCGCCGTTAACACCTTCCTCCGGAATAAACAAATCCTGTTCCCTGCCTTCGATCTCCACGAAACCAAATCCCCGGGCATTACCGATAAATGTTCCCACCAGCTTTTCCGGAACGCCGCGGCCCTTTACATATTTTCCTCTTTCCGTGACGGAAAGCTTCCCCTCCGCCACCAGCTCACTTAAAATCTTCTTTAATTCCCCTCTGTCTTCCGGCTTTACCTGCATGAACATGGCAAGTTCCTTTTCTTTCATAGGAACATAACATTGATCCTTGACCAGATCGCAGATTACTTTTTTTCTCTTTTCATGCATAGTAAAATCCCCTTTCTACATGATAAAAAAGGCATTCTTTTACAAGAATGCCTTAAGTCCTAAAATACACTCAAATTTAATACGATCGTCAAAACCATAAACCCGATTGCCAGATACTTGGTGATCTTCACAAGTTTGCCTTCCATGGAACGCCCCTTGTTCTTCCCCCAGTATGTTTCAGCTGCACCGCTTATGGCCCCTAAACCTGCTGACTTGCCTTCCTGCATCAATACCAGCGCTGTAAGCGCAATACACAATAATATAAATATAACCTGAATAATGATCCTTAAAACTGCCATATTATACCTCCTAAAACCACGTGAAGTTAAGTTTAGCACATTAAGGACAAAATTGCAAGCATTTTATGCACAAATGCAAGTGAAGAGTAACAATTCAGCGAAAGCCAGAAAAAGGCTTAGTTCTGGCCTTCCTGGGGCGCTGCTTCGCCCTCCGGCGCAGGCGCTTCCACCTTCACAAGAACGCCATCCGGCGTCGTGGTATATGCCGCACCGTCAATCTCCAACGTACCGTTTCTTACCAGTGCTCCGGTAGCCGGATCATAATAAAAGATCCCGTCTCCGCGGTCAACCACCCCAACCGCCATCACGCCTTCCGCATTGAAGAAATAATCCTGCTTGTCAACCGTTACGGAACCTGTGACCATATGTCCATCGTCAGGGGCTAAATAATGCCGTCCTTTGGCATCGTCAAAAAAGCCCTTCACTTTTGCCCCGGTGGCCGGATCATAGTAAAACGTTCCGTTCTCCAGGCTTACCCAGCCCTGCTGGCGGATTCCTTCCGCATTAAACAGAAATTCCGCATTGTCGATCACCTGGGCGCCGGTCAGCATATGGCCGTCCGCTCTGTCAAAGAAATAGATATTTCCCTTTTCATCGCTTAGCCACTCCCGCTTCATGATCCCGTTATTTGCCGGGTCATAGAAGAATTTCTGCTCGTTTAACACTACCCAGCCGCTTGTTTTAACACCTTCTGCCGTAAAATAAAAATCTGCCCCGTCTACCTGACACTGCCCTCTTGCAATGCTTCCGTCTGCAGGTGAGAGATAATATGTACCGGAAGGGTCCGAAAACCACCCCCGGACCAGATTCCCGGCTTCATCCAGATAGTATCTGGTATCATTGTAAGAAACCCATCCTCTCTGCATCCGCCAGTTCTGATAAAACCTTACATTCCCGTTATGCTCCAGAAAGCCTTCCGGTATGATCAGCTTGCTGTAATCCTTATATTGATAGTTTAAGTCCACGTTTCCGCCTATCCCGTTTACTCTTCCTTTGCTGGAATACTGCCAGAAGCAGACATTGTTCCCTGTCTCACAGGAATCCGCATACTGGGCCACCCATCTGTCCCAGCCAGCGTTATCCATCCTCTGGGTAAACATATTTTTATTGGAATAAACCATGGGATGATACCCTGCCGCATCAATCGGAACGCAAAACGCATTGATGATGTCGATGAGCTGTTGGTTGGAAAGCCCTTTATGGCATTTATCCTCAATATCAAACACCACCGGGTAGTTCACCGTGTACGGTGCAATCCACTGCAGGATCAGACTGGCTTCGTTGGCCGCCTGCTCCGGTGTGGTAGCATAGGAATAAAGGTACACCCCCGTCTTAAGTCCTGCCGCCTGGGCTCCGGTGATATTCGCCGCAAACTGCGGGTCAACACCGCTGTTGGTGCTTCCTGCCTTGATAAAAACAAACTGGACCCCGGAAGCTGCCACCTGCTCCCAGTTTACTGCCCCATTGTGCTTGGATACGTCGATCCCTTTTGCGATTGCCCCGCTTGCCGTGACAGCCTTGGCTGAAAACGCCGGAAGCATGGAGACCACCGCTGCCAATAGCACGGCGCTGCCTATTTTTCTTACCCATGACTTAAACTTTTTTTTCATTTGTCTCTCTCCTCATGTTAAATCTTATTAAATGGTTCTTTGTAAGCCGCTACACTCCCAAGTTCCTCCTCGATCCTAAGAAGCTGATTGTACTTGGCAACACGGTCACTGCGGCAGGGCGCACCGGTCTTGATCTGCCCGGCGTTTACCGCAACGGAAAGATCAGCGATAAAGGTGTCCTCCGTCTCTCCCGACCTATGGGATATCACCGCCTTATACCCGTTTTTCTGTGCCATCTCAATTGCTTCCATGGCCTCTGATACCGTACCGATCTGGTTGACCTTGACAAGAATTGCGTTTGCGACATGAAGCTTGATCCCTGCGTCCAGCCTTTTTGGATTGGTGACAAACAGATCGTCTCCCACTAACTGGATCTTGTCGCCAAGGCATCCTGTCAGCTTGGCCCATCCATCCCAATCGTCCTCCGCCAGCCCGTCCTCAATGGAGAGGATCGGATATTTGGATATCAGCGCTTCATAATATGCAATCATTTCAGAAGTATCCCGTACCACTTCTTTTCCTTTTAGGGAGCTCTCCCCGGGGAAGTGGTACATACCTGTTTTTTCATTGTATAATTCACTGGAAGCAACGTCAAGAGCTATTTTAATATCCTGCCCTGGTAAATAATTACTTTTTTCAATTGCCTGGACAATAAGGTCAAGGACCGCTTCCGCATCCGGAAGATCCGGTGCAAACCCGCCTTCATCCCCCACACTGGTGGCAAGATGCTTTTCCTCCAGAATCTTTTTTAGGAAATGATAGATCTCCGCACAGATGCGCAGACCATCCGCAAAACTTTCCGCCTGCACCGGCATGATCATAAATTCCTGAAAATCTACGGTGTTTGCCGCATGCCGCCCTCCGTTTAAAATATTCATCATGGGAACCGGCATCAACCTGGTATATGCCCCGCCAAGATACTGGTATAGGGGGATCCGCAAGGCCTCCGCCCCGGCCCTTGCCACCGCCATGGATACCGCAAGGGTGGCATTAGCCCCTAAATTCCCTTTATTATCCGTTCCGTCAGTCTCCATTAAAATACGGTCGATCTCTATTTGGTTTAACCCGTTTTTCCCGCAGACTGCCTCCTTGATCTTCGTATTGATATTGGATACCGCTTTGGTCACGCCAAGCCCAAAATATCTGGTCTGGGCGTCTCTCAACTCAACCGCCTCAAAACGCCCGGTACTTGCGCCTGAGGGAACCGACGCCTTTCCCCCGTACCGTTTCCCTGTCATGGTGTCCGTTAAGACTACCTCCGCTTCTACCGTAGGATTTCCCCTGGAATCTAATATCTCCCGTCCGTGTACGTTTGTAATTTGCATATAGGTCTTCATGCTCTGCCTCCTGAAAGAAAAATTTTGTAAGTATTGTATCCAATTTCAGGAATTGCTATACTAGGATAGACGGCAATGCCGCTCTTAGAACGTTATGATTTAAGGAGTATCAGACACATGAGAAAAAAACTTTCAAAGGATTTCATCTGCGCCTTTGCGCTTACTTCTATTTTTGCAGTGCTGTCCTTATTCCGGTTAGGGAACACCTATGCTCCCCAGTCTTATTACACCGCAGATTCTGAAAACCGGGATATCATCCTTGATTTTGGTTCCTACCTGGATGTATCTTCCGTCTCTGTTTTCCTGGGGAACTTAAATACCCGGCATTTTTCCCTTTCCGCATTCAATGAAGTGACAGGGATCTGGGAAGTGGTCGACGGGGATGCGGTGGCAGAATCCGTCTTTGCCTGGAACAAAATAGACGTCAACTACAACCTGCGTTACCTTGGCATTGTCTGTACGGATGATGCCGCCATCTTAAACGAGCTGGCAGCCCAGGGGCCGGACGGGCAGGTCCTGCTTCCCGTAAACGCCAGTGACTATCCCGCCTTATTTGACGAGCAGGATACCTTCCCCGAAGTGAAAACCTATATGACCGGCACCATGTTTGACGAAGTATACCATGGGCGCACGGCTTACGAGTTTCTCCACGGACTTACCACTTATGAAACCACTCATCCCCATTTGGGCAAGATCCTGATTTCCCTTGGGATATTAGTCTTTGGGATGACCCCCTTTGGCTGGCGCATCATGTCGGTGCTTTTTGGCATTTTGATTATCCCTTTTATGTATCTGTTTGCCAAAAAACTGTTTAAAAACACCTTTGCCGCCACCACTGCCACTGCGCTCCTTGTTTTTGACTGTATGCATTACACCCTATCCAGGATCGCAACCATAGATATTTTTGCGGCCTTCTTTATCCTTGCAATGTACTACTACATGTACCGGTATCTAGAGGCGGACCACCAATACCGGATGACGAAAAATGCCCTGTCGGACTCATTTTTGCCCAGACCGATCTACACTGCCTTAGCCCTTTCCGGCATCAGCATGGCTTTCGGGATCGCCACAAAATGGACCGGGGTCTATGCCGGAGCCGGCCTTGCCCTGTTGTTTATCTGGCATACCTTATCCCACTATCCAAAAGGACAGGTCCTTAAGCTGTTTTTCTTTTGCAGCGCCTTTTTTATCCTGATCCCCCTTTTGGTCTATGTCCTGTGCTTTATCCCTGTAGTAGGGTATTCCCCATACAAGAACCTTATCGATAAAGTCATCCAGGGAACCATCTACATGTTTGACTATCATTCCACGCTGGTTGCGGAGCATTACTACAGTTCCCCTTTTTATGAGTGGCCCGTTATCTGGATGCCGCTGTTAGATGCCAACGACGCTGTTGACGCCACAAGGGTAAGCGCAATAAGCTGTATGGGAAATCCCCTGATCTGGTGGGCAGGCATTCCCTGCTCCCTTTATGTATTTTTCCGCTGGATCGTTCGGCATGATAAAAAAGCCGGATTTCTCTGCATTGCATATCTGGCCCAATATGTGCCCTGGATGTCGGTAGGCCGGATCACCTTTATCTATCACTATTTCCCCGCAATCTTATTCGTGATCCTGATGATGGGCTATACCATAGACCGGATAAAAGAACGCTTTCCATGGGGCAGAAAAGCCACTGCCATTTATCTGGCAGCGGCCATCCTTTGCTTCTTCCTGTTCTTCCCGGTGATCTCCGGCCTCCCCGTTTCCAAGGAATGGGGGATGCAGCTTCGCTGGCTGAAAGACTGGATCTTAGTGTTATAGGCTGTTTTCTTTTATCTGCCTTTGCAGATCGTATCCCACATATACCAAGAGCCCCAGCGCAAAAAGCGCCAGATACTGGATCGGTACAAGATGCACGGCAATCAGGTAAGGCATAAAGGTAAGGATCGATACAACGAAATATCCGCACATCACCGGCAGCTTTTTTCTGTTGATAAAGCCGTAGGCAATTGCCAGAAGATCCACCAGAAAGCCGTACCTGTCGTGCATATGGGGCAGACAGTAAACGCAAAGCGCCACCGTAAAAAGCGCCAGCGTGACCACAAGTTCTCCACCCATACGCACCTTTTTCGTATAAAGGTAATACGCAAGGCAGCCAAGGAGGATCACCGTCATAAAGATCCCCGCACCGCTGACCTCCCCCGCATGACGCATATCCGGCATCGCCTCCCCAAGCAGCGCATAGATATTAGGATATTCCAGCGTTCCCCAGGGGTAGGTTCCGGACTGGTCAACATAGATCAACAGCAGTTCTTTTAAATCCCTTCCCATAAGCCATGCCGGAACGGCGCCAAGCACATAAAGAAGAGGCAGATACACAAAATCCCGAAACCTTACTGTCTCTTCCTTCAGCCACAGAATCACCAGAAAAGGCAGGATAAATAACGTCTGCTGTTTAAACGCAAAGGCTATCCCCACAAAGATCATACATCCCCTGCTGTCCTTTTGAAACAGGCGGTACAGCCCCCACAGGATAAACGCGCTATAAATGATATCGCACTGACACCAATACGCTCCGTCTAAAATCACCGTAGGGGACAGCAGCACTGCCGCCATCCCCAAAACGGACCTTCTCACCTTGCCCGTAAGCCGGTACAGAATGGAAAACATCGCCACTGCCGCCACATAATCGAACAGCACGGACACCAGCTTTAACGCATACAGGTCATTTTTGCTGATGTAGGAAACCAGGCACATGATATACATGTAAGGCGAGGTATAATTGGAAATCTGACAGCCAAGAGAGGCAAAGCCCCCTCCTTCCCTGATTTGTCTCATCCAGTCTTCCAAGAAACCAAAATAATCCGCCGACTCGATCGGCATCAGCTTCCAGCGTATAAAAAATCCAAACACAAACAGGCACAGGATAAACAAAAGATCCACAACCTGAAATGTAATGTCCTTTATCTTAATGCTGCAGAACATTATTTTGTCAAAATTACGCTCTTTCATTGCCTTCCCCATCCTGGTCCTTTGCCAAATTTCCGAACATTTTCCTGACAGATTCCTCCTTTGTAAACACAGGGATCACATCAAGAGGGGCATAGGCATCAACTACCTGCCCACCTTCCCACTTCTTTCCTGTAAAGACTTCCACCCAGCTTGCGCCGAAAGGCAGATAAACTTCCCTATGACTGACACCCGCCTCCATCACCGGGGCAACCAGCACGTCTTTCCCAAACATGTAAGCATCCTCCACTTCCCATCCATGCTTATCTTCCGGGAAATCAAAAAACAACGGTCTCATCACCGGCTCACCGGTCTTACTTGCCGCTTCCATACAAGATCTGATATACGGCCGCAGCCCTTCCCTCAAAAACAGGTATTTTTTCATAATCTCATAATTGTCATCCCCAAAGCTCCACACCTCATTATCCTGGCCTGAGGTAAGCTGTCTTACGCCGTCAATAAACTCCCGCTCCCTTTCATACCAGGGAGACCTCTCCCCGTGCATCCGAAATACCGGGCAGAATGCGCCCCAGGCAAACCAGCGTACCAAAAGTTCCTGAAAAGCCGGGTCTGTAATATCTCCGCCGATAAAACCGCCGATATCGCAGGTCCACCACGGAATACCCGCCATCCCCATATTAAGCCCTGCCTGGAGCTGCTCCCTCATGGCACGGAAAGTGGAACTGATATCCCCCGACCAGGTAAGCACGCCGTACTTCTGGCTGCCTGCCCAGGCACAGCGGACCAGGCTCATGACTTCCTCTTCCCCTTCCGCTTTTAACCCGTCATAAAATCCCTTTGCATACATCTTAGGGTAGATATTGGTACATTGCAAAGCAGGTCCGGCATAATAGCGGTAATTATCAAACTCATATGCCCACTCCGGCTCCGCCTCATCCAGCCAGAAGATACGGATGCCCTTTTTATAATAATTTTCTCTGCATTTTTCCCAGACAAATTCCCTAGCCCCGGGATGTGTGGTATCGTAATAAGTAGTATCCCCCATCCATGTAGAGTGGTTGGCACACCCTCTGTCATTCCTTACCAGATATCCTTTTTCCGCCATTTGTCCGTAATTTTCACTGCGCTCGTCCACCGTGGGCCATACGGATACCACCGTTTCTATTCCCAGTTCCTTTAATTCTTTTACCATAGCGTCAGGATCCGGCCAATCCCTCGGCTCAAACTTAAATTCTCCCTGCCTGGTCCAATGGAAAAAGTCCACCACAATGGCATCCATGGGAAGCCCTCTTTTTTTGTGTTCCCTTGCCACTGCCAAAAGTTCTTCCTGGGTCCTGTAGCGGAGCTTGCACTGCCAGTAGCCCATGCCGTATTCCGGCATCATGGGAGTCCTTCCCGTCACCGCACTGTACTGTTTTAAGATCTCCGCCGGCGTATCTCCCGCAGTGATAAAATAATCCATCTTCCGGGTAGACCTTGCATACCACTCGGTCTTGTTTGCCCCAAAGACCACCCTGCCTGTTGCCGGATTGTTCCACAAAAAGCCATACCCCCTGCTTGAGACCATAAACGGTACGCTTGCCTGACTGTTCCTGTGTTCTAATTCAAGGATGGCTCCCTTTTTATTCAAGTTTTTTTCCTGATACTGCCCCATACCATAAATCCGTTCATCGTCAAAAGCCTCAAACCGGGCAGTCAGCTCAAAATCAGAAGTTCCGGCTATGGGCTTAATCTCCCTTGCCGGCACACCTATCGGCACCGCATAGCGGCATACCCGGTCACGGTTACGCCAATATTCCGCTGTAAGCAGATCTCCTTTTTGGTTATAAAAGCTGATCCACCCTTCCGGATTGATCTTAACGGTAAGCTTTCCGTTTATAAACGTATATTCCTTTCCCACCATGTGGTACTTTGCCCATTCTTCCCCGCGATACCACGGATCCGTGATATCCAGCTCCTTTATCATGATCTTCGGAACGCACTCCGGCACCTTTTCCTCCAGCGCCCAATCGTTTTCATCCATTTTCGGTTCGCCGCACATCCGAATCCTGACTGAATTTTCCCCCCAGCACTCAATCCATACCTGGCTGACTCCCCTTTCTATAATCAGCCTGTTCCCATCCTGTCTTACCATCATCGCAAATACCTCCCACCGGTAAATTTTTTCATAAAATAAAGCCGATATCTGATCTGACAGATATCAGCTTTATTTTATCATTTATTCCGGCATTTGGAAAGCAGTATCCTCCTGCACAAATAACGGAACTTCCCCTTCTTTGAATCTATACTCCGCATAAGTGCCGGCCTTTCTGCTCATTTCACTGTCCGCCTTAAAATATACAAAAACCGTATAATCATAATCAGGCTTACATCCGTTATCCCACCGGTACTCCAGCATCTCTCTTGCGTAAATGCATCTCGCCAGCTTTTCAATATCCTCCCTTTTGGTATAATCGGCATACCCCCGGGTATCAATGTCATAAACCCCGTAGACTTCCGCGGCTTCCGGCATATCCGCATGGATCGCTTCCTTCCCTTCCTCAGTCTTTTGCAGCTCATACATTTTGCGGTAGGCTTCTGAATTTTGGTTGGTGACGTAGATCCGGTCCACATCCTCCACATTGATCTGCAAATCCATATAATAGCCCAATTCTTTTAAGTAAGCAATACTCTCCTCAAAGAACGGGTATATATTCATCCCCACTTCCGAAATGGCAGTTCCCTTACTATAATAACCGTTGCTGATCTCCCTGGAAAATTCGAATCGAAGCGCCCCTGCCGGCACACTTTCTTTTGCGCGGGTAAAATTAAACTTTTCCATATCGGCCCGGTAACATTCCAAAAGCTTGGAAATCTCCGCTTCCCGTAATTTTTGCTCATATATCAGATTTCCGTAATAAGCATTCACCTGATACTGGTCATTGGATACGGCTATCTGTTCAAACCCATCGGTAGTTCCCACCAAACAGCCTTCCTTAAATTCCTTAGAGCCTATGATGCGGTCTAAGTACTCACCGCTCTTTTCGTCATTAACATCCACCCAAAGCCTGCGGACCACTTCCCTGCCGCTTTTCATGCGGTATATGACTTTCACGGACGACCAGTAATTATCCGCATCCTCATCATATATAATTTCCTCCCCCATAGGGAACATCCTGTCATATTCCTCCATGGAATATCTTGCCAGTCTGCATACATCCCCGGCATTTTTTAAATTCATAGAATCACCGATGCGCACCCTGTCGTTTATGTGTCCGTTTTCCACACTGATCCAAGTGCTCCTATAATTCACCTGCTCGTACTGATCCGGCAGGAACACAATGCTCTCTACCTGATCCGGGTCCGGCACAAAACTGTCATAAGAAAACAGGTCATATCGGTAAACCATAAAGAGCAAAGCCGTCAAAGCCCCGCTTATCAGGATATGTCTTTTTTTGTGCAGGGCTCCCTTGATGTCAAATTCATAGATCACCTGGATAACGGCGCTGCCCAAAAGTACCGCCAATATGAGAGCAAAGATCACATACCAGATCCCCGTGGTTCCCGTAGTCGGAAAATAGCTGACTTCACTGGCGATCACATCCCCAAACGTAAGCGCCATAGGAACCACCAGCAGCACCTTGATGACCGGCTTTGTGATGGAAAATACCATGGACCAGCCTGCGCTTTCCGCAGGACGCTTCCGGTAACACACATAGGAGACCGCTCCCAAAAGTACCGCAAAAACAAACATCATAATGACGATCTTTATCTGCTCACCTGCCCCTGCCTGGGTATTGGTAAGCTCTGAGTACATGGAAAAGGGGGAAAACACCGGCCCTGTGTCATACTCTGAGGTACTAAAATAGCGGAAAAACCTTGCTTTGTATACATAATCCACCCGCCGGACCAGCCATTCATACAGACAGAACACCAAAAATCCCATACCGGTAAGCACCATGTTCCCGGTGAGCATCACTGCCAGCATTGCCATGTGATATACGCAAAGATACAAAAGCAAGTGGACAAACATTGCCTCCACGATCACTTTTACCACACCGCCGTCAAGCCCCTGGTTCCCTGCCGCGATCAGCATACTGATCCCGATCCCGAGGATATAAGGAATAAAATAGATCAATATGCCGTTTAACCAGATCACCAGAAAACGTTTCGATCGTTTCACCGGCATTCCCATATAAAAGTCGATCTTTTTTCGGGAGTAGAGCCAGGAAAAACCCTGAACCCCATTTAGCACGGCAAAAACCGCTGTAAAGACAGCCAGCATGGCGGAAGCCCCAAGCATCCCCTCCACCGTCTCTAAGATATTCCGATGGGTGATCTCATTTGCCGCAGCCACCCCATAGCTTTCCGTCAGCCACTTTAACTGCTGCTGGGCAAGGCTTAACTGCATGGCAAGGCCAAGGGGCAGCGCCAGCACAAATGCCAGCAGCGCCAGGACCCACACCCATAACCGCCTTTTGCTGTTTTCTTTTAAACTACCCAAGAATGAGCTTCTTGACATCATAGCCTACCACCTCCGTTTCACTGATAAATATCTCTTCCAGGGAAAGAGGGAGCGCCTCAAAGAACACGGTATTTACCGTGGCAAACACGGCAATGATCTCCGCCTTGTTCCCCCTTATGGTCATGACGTTTAATGACCCCCTCTTTTCGTTTTTCATAATATCCAAAGACGAAATGATCTTTGCCTCGTCGTCATTGGTCTTAAACACACACTGGATCTTCTGGATATTGCACTTCATATCCTCCAAATCTTTGGAAAGCAAAATGCCGCCTTTATGCAAAAGCCCCACGTAATCGCAGATATCCTCAAGCTCCCTTAGATTATGGGAAGCAACCACCGGCGTCAGCCCCCGCCGCTCCATCTCGCTTGCAAAGATACTTTTCACCCCCTGGCGCATGACCGGGTCTAATCCGTCAAAGGTCTCATCGCACAAAAGATATTTGGTTCCGCTGCACACACCGCATATCAGCGCCAGCTGCTTACGCATCCCTTTGGAGTAAGTGCCGATCTTCCTTTTCTTATCCAGCCCGAAGTTCACAAGATAACTGTAAAAATCCTCCACCGCAAATTCCGGGTAAACGCTGCATAGATATTTCTGCATGTCCGCCGCATTCGAATTGGCGAAAAAATATGGTTCGTCAGCGATAAAATAGATATTCTTTTTCGCATCCATATTGTCAAATACCGGGATGCCGTCTACGGTGATCTCCCCTTCGTCCTGTTTTAGGACCCCTGCCATCATCCGAAGGGCCGTACTCTTACCGGCGCCGTTGGTTCCGATCAGCCCGAACACTGTGTTTTCCTTTATCGCCACGCTGACGTTATCCACAGCCTTTATATTGTCGTAACACTTGGTCACATTCCTGATCTCAATCATATGCCCCTCCTTCTTTGATGCGCGCTACCAGTTCATCCTCCGTAATGCCGATGCCTATGGCAGTCTTATAGATTTCGGCAAGCTGCACAAAGATCTCCTCTTTATATTTTTGCAAAAGCTGCCCGCTCTCAGAAACAAAATTCCCTTTTCCCTTGACCGTATAAATATAGCCCTGCCGCTCCAGCTCCGCATATGCCCGCTGGATCGTATTGGGATTGATGGAAAGATCCACGGCAAGATTCCTGACGGACGGCATCTTTTCATCCGGCTTGATCACGCCCCGAAGGATCAGAATCCTGAACCGCTCCACCACCTGTTCATAGATCGGCCTTGCGTCTCTGTAATCTATGAGTATCATTTGGCTCCTTTCTGAAGTACCCAGCATTAAGTGTACTATCAATGTTAATACAGTTATGATAGTATGGTTACCAAACGGTGTCAACAGATACACAGGGACATTAATAAAATATTAGGAAATGAAATAATTATGTAAAAAATATAGAGCTCACTGAAAAACAAAACGCCGCTTTAAAAGCGGCGTTTTTTGATAATCGTCATTTCACAACCTATTTTTTGACCAGCAATGATTTCCCTGTCATTTCCTTGGGCTGTTCCATCCCCATCATCTCGATCATGGTCGGGATGATATCCGCAAGGCATCCGCCTTCCCTCAAGGTATATACCGGGTCCGCATTAACGATGATGAACGGAACCGGGTTGGTGGTATGTGCGGTAAAGGGAGCCCCTGTCTCGTAATCCACAAGCTGTTCCGCATTCCCATGGTCCGCACAGATAAACATCTGTCCGCCCATTTCCTTGATTGCGTCCACCGCCTTGCCCACACACTCGTCAACAGCCTCAACTGCCTTGATTGCCGCCGCTTCCACACCGGTATGTCCAACCATGTCCGGGTTGGCAAAGTTGATGATGATCACATCATATTTGCCTGACTTGATGGATTCCACCAGCTTATCGCACACGCCATAAGCGCTCATCTCCGGCTTTAAGTCATAGGTTGCGACATCCTTAGGGGAATTGACCAGGATCCTGTCTTCTCCTTCATTGGGCTCTTCCACGCCGCCGTTAAAGAAGAAGGTCACATGGGCGTATTTTTCTGTCTCGGCAATCCTTGCCTGCTTCATATGGTTGGCCGCCAGCCACTCGCCAAAGGTGTTGGTCACGGAAATCTTATGGAACGCCACATCCTTGTTCGGGATGGTATGGTCGTAATCCGAAAAGCACACATAAGTAACATCCAGCCTTCTGCCCCTGTCAAAGCCTGTAAAGTCATCGTCGCAGAAGCTCCTTGTGATTTCCCTTGCACGGTCAGGGCGGAAGTTAAAGAAGATAACAGAGTCACCATCTTGGATGACCGCAACCGGCTTTCCGTCCTTCACCACCACCGTAGGCTTCACAAACTCGTCCGTCTCATCCCTGTCATAAGACGCCTGGATCCCCGCCGGGCCGCTCTCGGCAGTCAAACCTTCGCCCTTAGTCAGCGCATTGTAAGCAAGCTTTACCCTGTCATAGTTGTTATCCCGGTCCATCGCATAGTAACGACCTGTTACCGATGCGATCTCTCCTACGCCGATCTTTTTCATTTCCGCTTCCAGCTCCTTCGCATATCCCTTGCCGCTTGCCGGAGGCGTGTCACGCCCGTCTAAGAAACAGTGTACATATACCTTGGAAAGCCCGTTCCTCTTTGCCAGCTCTAAAAGTCCGTAGAGATGGGTATTGTGGCTGTGGACACCGCCGTCGGACAAAAGCCCGTACATATGCAAAGAAGAATTGCTTTTCTTACAATTTTCAACGGCTTTCAAAAGCGCCGGATTTTCAAAAAAAGTCCCATCCTGGATTTCTTTGGTAATCCTGGTCAGCTCCTGGTATACGATGCGCCCTGCGCCCATATTCAGATGCCCCACCTCTGAGTTTCCCATCTGCCCTTCGGGAAGCCCTACTGCCATCCCGCTGGCATTCCCCTTCACAAACGGGCATTCCGCCATCAGACGATCCATCACGGGGGTTTTCGCTTCGGCAACGGCGTTATGCTCTTTGTTTTCATTTAGCCCGTAGCCGTCCAAGATCATTAATACGGTAGGTTTTTTCATAGCTGTTCTCCTTTTCCTTTATAAATGTATTTCTATCATTTTCAGTAAAATGTTCTTTCCAATTACGCATTATACACGTTTTTACCAATATTATCAAGGAAATTGGAAAAGGCTCCTTATCTTTTCCAGTATCTCCGGCTGGTGGGTCGCAATGGAATAATCATAATCCACAAAAAACAAAAGAAAGCAGATCACAAACGTGTAGGTTCCAAGCAGGGCAAGCCAAAAAGACAATTTCGCATCGTTCCCACTTTGCCAGTACAGTCCGCAGACCCCAAACATCACAAGGAAGCACAAAAGAAAATTAAAATCCAGCGCATATCTGCGATAAACAATCGGCGCCCACATCACATGATAAAAAGAGATCACAGCCACGGAAAGCCAGATCATGCCGGATAATCCTTTCACCATAAGCTCCCCTTTTTCCTTATGCCCCCTAAGCCCTATGCTCCGAAGGCCAATAAAAAGAATTGGGAATTGGATAAAGCACCCGTCATGATGGATAAACGGAAAGCTACCGCTTATCGTTTCATATCCGAAGAAGTGGAACAGCAGTCCGTTTAAGCAGTCATTAAGCTTAAATTTGTTCTCCCTGTAGGCATGCTGGTCCACCGTGGTAAGCTGGTAACTCTGTCCAAATTCAAAGGGATTTTCAAACCTGGCATAATTATACAGCATCAATAACACTGCTGTTACCACAAAGGGGATACAGAAAGCCCCAAACACTTTCCCAAAATCAGAAAGCCTGGCGCATTTCTTAAAATGAGAAAATAAAAGCGGCAACAAGCTAAGGCAAAAAAGACCCACCGTAGGCCTGCACCCGAAGGTAAGCGCACTAAATAAAGCCCCTAAAACGGCATGCGGCAATATCTCCTTTTGTTTCTCATCCACCACAAATGCCCGGTAACAAAAGTAAAATCCCCAGACCGCCATACATACGCCGCTGGAATTAGCGGTACAGTATAACGCCGGATACTTTACCGCATACCACACCGATATCCAGGAACAAGCGGCCGATACAAAAAGGAAGGCGCCTAACGGGATCTTGGGGCACATGCGCCTGCTGATCTCATAAAAGACCGCAAACAGCCCGCAGATAATAAGGATCACAAAAATCTGCGTAGCCTGATAGGAATACAACTCTATGCCGATAAGCCGAAAGGGAAGAAATAGCAAAAATACCGGAACCACGCCAAAATACATATAATAATGCCCCTTATAAAAAGCATGATCCCAATAAAAAGGAACATTGTCCTCCGCCCTTCGGCCGGAATCATAGGGGTTTTCCATCGCCGCCAGTTCCTGGGAAACGGGAAGGTCTAAATACAAGTGCCCGTCTAAGACCGCATCCGTCATGGCTTCGTACTGGAAATGGTAATCCGGTCCTTTATCGCTCCACCAATCGCTTATGGTCATCGCCCAAAAAGCAGTAAGACAAATGACCGCCACCGTGGCAATACAGATGATCTTCTGCTTTCTTTTTAACTCGTTCATGGGAGTCCTATGGAGCTGTGATGACGGCCTTATCCCGTAAAAAAACAGCCCGATCCCCGTGATCAGCAAGATTCTCTGCCACCCAAAAAACTCACTCATTCTTTCTCCACACCTTTCCTGCCTTCTTCGCCAGAATACCCTGTTTTATCCTGCCCCGGAACAAAAAAGCGGCAGACGAAAGCAGCGAGATTGCTAAACACACCCGAAACAGGTAAGGTTCCTCATAGGAAACCCTGACCACCCCGTCAAAGCCCTTTGGAAGCTCCACCCGGACCCGGTTATTGTTTTCACTTTTTAAGACCCGGTACCTGCCGCCTTCTTTATCAACTGCCACATATCCCGGGTAATAAAAAACAGGAACCTCAATGTAAGCGCCGTTTTCCGCCGCTTTACAGGAAACCACCGTATCTAAATATTTTCCGTAAAAAAAATCGATCACGACGCCGCTTCCCGTCACTTCCTTCAACGTATCCTTCACATCCACAGAAGAATTTTCATACAAATATTCCCCCGACACCACATCCGCCGTATTTAAGACTGCCGGAGAATATTTATTCTCAAAAGCACCCCCATAAAGGATCTGATATTGATAATCCATCCCCTGATAAGCTGCCAGCGTTGACAGGGCGATCAGCCCCGCCGCAAGATAACGCCTTGCCCTGATCCCCTTTGCCCTGATTGCCGTAAAAAATACCGCCAAGGTGAAAAACAATCCCGCAAGCCCTAAAAAACGATAGGGAAACTGAATCTTCGACAAAGCTGCCGCCACTTTCGGGGCAGATTCCTTGATGCGCTGGTAGGGGAACAGGTTTGACGCCATCCAAACCGCCGCCCCGCCAAAAGAAAGGGAAACTGCCGCCGCTTTGGGCTTTTTAACCTTATCATTCCAAAGGAAAATAAGGCATGCCGCCGCCCCGCCAAAAAGGGCCGTTCCCAGGGAAAAAGTGCACTTATTCGCCAGCGACACATTTTCCCCGAAAGTGAAGTTATATGCCTTGGACGGGGAAGTGGCAAAAATCTCCGCAAAGCTTAATCCCCATGTCTGGAAATCATCCCGCATTTCCGTCATTTGTGAAACAACAAGCCCTTCTTTCCAAAAGCAAAAAAAGGGAACCAGAAACCACAAATTAATGAGGATGGTCCATACCGCGATCTTTAAAAGATAAAAAAACGTTTCTTTCCGCATAACTTTTTTTATCATGATAAGACATAATGCAATCAGAAAGAGGGCGCTCATCTCACAGGTCAGCACATGGGTCTGGATCATTCCGGTAAACCCAATCACCGGTGCGGCAAGCTTTTCCCCGTACCGCTCTTCCATTTCCTCCCCGTCAAAAGCATACCAAAACCCCAGCACCACAAGGGGAAGGAACATCATCACCGTAAATTCCCCTACTGCCGCCCTCACATAAATGCAGGCCAGACGGTACATCCCGGTGCAGTACAGCAAAGAAGCGGCCAGGGCCGCATATTTATCCCTGCCGATCTTGTAAAAAGAATAATAGGATATCACCGCGGTCAACAGGTTTACGGTTATGAGAAAGGTTTTCCATGTGGTCTGCAGCGTGAACCCGGCCATACGCATCAGTGCCGGTAACCATAATGTCAAATCCCCATACATGACGGACACCGCATACCCCCATCCGTTGTTCCATGTTGGCTGCACCCGGACCGGGAACATCCCGGAAAGGAGTCCATCTTTCAGGCCCTCTATGCGGTTTAAGTGGAACACCATGTCATGGCCATAGGTAAGATACCTGCCAAACAATCCCACAGAGCAGATCAGGGTAATTCCGGCTATGCCCCAAATCTGCACGGAATAATTCCGCAGTCTCCCGCCATACAGTAAGAGCAGCACCCCGCCGTCAAGTAACAGCAGTTTTAAGGCAAGGACCAGGGTCAGATACAGCCCGCTGTTCCAGGCCCTGCCAATCTTCACATAATCCACCAGGATTTCTCCGCCATCCGGCCGGATGGCAACACCAACCCCCTTGGTTTTCTCATTCACCCATATGGAAAATGTGACTCCCTTTTTTTCCGGGATATACCTTATCGTGTCACTCCATATGCTGCGGCTGTTGCGGATATCCCCAAAGACTTCCACCGTACCGCCCCCCGACGCCGTATATTGGACCGTGATATCATAGATTCCCTGCTCCAGCATGACCCCCGACGTCTGAAACTGCAAAAAAGCCTCTCCATCGCCATACTGAGCGTCCAGCTCATTTCCGGCCACAAAATAATCTGTATATTCTTTTGCGGAAAGCCTCCCATAGTAGATCCCCAGCGCCAAAAGCTCTATGGACAACACAAGGACGATCATAATTTTTTTAGTACCCATTCCCCTATCCTTTTTGTCATTATAATCCATTATATACGATCACAGTGCCAACTACATTAAACATGAGCCCCCAAAGGGCAAAGGGGAGCTGCCATTTGACCAGCCTTTCATGCTTTGCCAAAAACATCACAAGCCCCGGAAACAGCCAGGGAAGGATATCATTGGTATACCGGTTCCCGAAATGCCATCCCCCCATTGTCGCGTGCATGGCAGTAACGGTCAGGTAAGCTGCTGACAGGACGGCCGTCATCACCCCGAGCGCCGCCGCATCCTTCTCCCGTTTCAGACATGCCCCCACGACCGCCCCAATAAAAATAAAAACAGGCGGGTTCACCCACAAAAAATTCAGATTCCCGAAATGATCCACCAGCATCTTCCCTTCCTCCGAAAAGGCAGGCAGGTTCATAAGCATTTTAAAATTACCGGCCAGATAATCCGTAGAAAACTGTTTGTGCTCATACACAAACTCCGGAAGATAGTTATGCCCAAACTCCATGATGTTCCCAAAACGCACATAGTTTAGCGCCATATAAGACACGGCGATGATTAAAGGCAAAGCTGCCCAGTATATTTTATCCCAAATAATCCTCCATCCTTTTACCCCGGGGCGTTTTTCCTTCTCATTCTTAAAAAGAATCCATAAAAGAACGGGCAGGTACAGCGCCTGCATGGGCCGGCACCCTACGGCACAGCTCCATAAGGACAAAGAAATCCCTCCTTTACCGGCAAGAGCATAATAAACCGCACCGGCAGCCAGGCTAAAGCTTAAGCTCTGTGCAAAAAACCACACGGAAGGAACAAAAAAAACAAATGTCATATTGGTGCATACGGTAAAAAACAATGCGCAAAAGGCAGCTGCTTCCGGTGACAGCTTAAGCCGTAATGCAATCTTGTATAAAAATAGCACCCCCATCACATCAAATAAAAGAAGGACAAAGCCGTCCGGCGTTCTGCTCCCGAAAAAAAATGTCAACGGGAAAAGAACATAGGACGGAAAGGGTGGAAAGCTGCAATAAAATTTCCCCTGATACTCCGCGATCTCCAGCCAGCTATAATTTTCTCCAAGATCCAGCCTTCCATATCTCCAGGCGTCAGCCTGCAGTGCGTAGGTATTATAAACATTCTGTTTCCAGAAATACTGACCGGTAAACAGATGCAGAACAGTCAAAAAGCACACCAAAACCGCCACCGTCAGCAGTCCGTATTCCAGACAGGCCCATTTTCTTTTTTCCATATCCTACCTGCACTCCTTATCCACATCGATCACCGCATGACAATTTTCATCCAGCCCGTAGATCTTATTCTGGATGCAGGAAACTAGCTCCCCATCCGTCATGGGGTAATCATAAGGTACCGCAACGTCAAAAATAAGATTGGTGTGGGTTGGCCCGTGGACCATCCGAAAATCATGAAAATTCACTTTTCCTTCCAGGCTGCCAATAATCTTAGCCACCTTTTCCTTCATCCTGTTGGTCTCCTCGTCGTCCACACACACAGGGTCCATATGGATCACCGCACTGCAGTTAAGTTCCCTGGCAAGCCGGTGCTCAATCAGGTCGATCATATCGTGGAGCGCTAAGATATCCCCGTTAGAAGGCACTTCCACATGGACGGAAAGCATCACCCTCCCCGGACCATAATTATGTACCACCAGGTCATGGAGTCCCAAAACTCCCTGATCCTTATACCCTATGATGATCTCCTCGATCTTATCTACAAATTCCGGCTCCGGAGGCTGCCCAAGAAGCGGGCTTACAGTGTCTTTCATGGCGCCATAGCCGGTCCACAACACAAAAAGCGCCACCAAAATACCGCACCACCCGTCAATGTGCACATCCGTCCAAAATGAAAGAAGCGTAGTCAGTAAGACCACCATGGTGGAAACACTGTCGCTGATACTGTCCTTCGCTGTTGCCAGCATCGCCGGGCTGTCAATTTTTTTGCTGACAGAACGGTTATAAAGATACATATACAATTTCACGCAGATAGAAATGACAAGGATCGCGATCACCAGCCCTCCTGCCGCAATCGGTTCCGGATGGATGATCTTGTCAAAGGAAGATTTAAAAAGCTCCGCCCCCATCAGCAAAATGACCACCGACACCAAAAGCCCGGAAATGTATTCAATCCTCCCATGCCCGAAAGGATGGTCATTATCCGGCTTCTGTCCGGCCATTTTAAACCCTACCAGCGTAATCACGGAAGACCCCGCATCCGATAGGTTGTTAAAAGCATCCGCCGTGATTGCAATGGAACCGGACATCTGCCCCGCAATAAATTTGATCAGGAATAAAAGTATATTAAAACCGATCCCCGCGCTGCCGCAAAGCACTCCATATGCCTGCCGCACAAGCGGATCTGCCGTATCATCCGCATTTTTTATAAAAAGCTTTGAAAAAAAAGAAATCATGATGACTCCCGCCTTTCCCTCACAAATGAATAAAATACAATTATTAAGATTGTATCGCTTATGACAAAGCGGGTCAACAAAAATAAATAATAAAGTTGTTGACACCGTTTTGTCTTTGGTGTATTGTAAAAGACATATTGGTAACTGTTAATCGGATTCAGGAGAAAGGAGGTAATTTTGATGTTTAAGAAAAATACAGCAACACATAACTTTATCATGATTTTAAAATTACCTGCCTGCCTGTTTCGGGTTGACTAGGAAAATACCTTCATACTATTAACAGGTATCGACCCGGATCTTTCAAGATATTGCGCAGCCATGGTAATTTCCATGGCTGTTTTTTTACGCCCTTTCGGACGTACCATAAAAGTGCACCCTGTCGGTGCGGAAAGGAAATTATGAAAAAAATATCTACTTACGTATGGGAACACAAATTTGCTTTTCTTTTTGCCGTTATCGGCATGGTCATCAGTATCTGCCTGGATATGCTCTCGCCTCAGCTTACCAAGCACATCGTGGACGACGTGATCATCGGCGGTCAGATCGATAAGCTTACCCCGCTTTTAATCGGGATTTTATTCGTCGGTGTGGGAAGATGTATCTTCCAGTACTGCAAAGAGTATACCTTTGACGCAACAGGCTCCAAGATTGCCGCTAAGATCCGCAAAAATCTGTTTTTGCATGTCCAGTCCTTAAGCGCCGACTTCTTTGACCGCACAGGAACCGGTGAATTAATGTCGCGGATCAAAGACGATGTGGACCGGATCTGGGATGGGCTTACTTTTGTAAGCATGTTACTGCTTGAAGTCATCATACATACCTCTATTGTACTGTTTTGCATGTACAGCTTAAACTGGAAGCTTGCCATCCTGCCAACGATCTGTATGGCAATTGCCGCAGCTATCGCAATCTACATGGAGCGGAAGCTGGATACGGTTTATGAGGAGATCAGCGAAGAAAACGCATCCTTAAACACGGTCGCCGAGGAAAACCTTGCAGGCGTGCGCACGGTCAAAGCCTTTGCCAGGGAAAAGCATGAGATCTCCAAGTTTTTATCCCATAACAACCGCTATTACGAGCTGAACATGAAACAGTCAAAACTGTTTGTCAAGTACCACCCTTATCTTTCCCTGATCACCAAGGTGCTTCCCCTTATCATCCTTTTACTGGGCGGCCGTATGGTAACCGGCGGAGAGATGACCCTGGGGGATTTAAGCGCTTTTATTGAATATTCCATGAACATTGTATGGCCTATGGAAATGCTGGGATGGCTCACCAACAGCTTCTCCTCCGCAATCGCCTCTAACCGCAGGATCAAGAAAGTTTACGGGGAAAAACCTACCATCACGGAGCCGGAAGCACCTCACATCCTGCCATCCGTAAAAGGGAAGATCCAGTTTGCAAACGTGTCCTTCCACAAGGCGGATCAGCACGAGATCTTACAAGATATTTCTTTTACGGTGGAACCGGGAAAGACCATCGGCATCATGGGGGCAACCGGTGCGGGCAAAAGCTCTCTGATCTATCTGCTGCAGCGGCTTTATGACGCTACCGGCGGAACCATCCTTTTAGACGATGTGAATGTAAAGGATTTATCCCTTGCACAGCTTCGCAGCTCCATATCCCTTGTGATGCAGGATGTGTTCCTGTTTTCGGATACCATCTTTGAAAATGTATCACTGGGACAGAAAAGCTCTCTCACGCTTCCGGCAGTTAAAGAAGCAGTCAGCCGGGCTCAGGCAAAAGATTTTGTCGAGCAGATGGATAAACAGTACGATACCGTCATCGGTGAACGGGGAGTAGGACTTTCCGGCGGCCAAAAGCAACGTATCACCATCGCCCGGGCACTGGCAAAGAAAACACCTATCCTTGTTTTGGATGACTCTACTTCCGCCCTTGACATGGAAACGGAACAGTCCATCCATGAAACCTTACAGCAGCTTCCGGATACCACCAAGATCATCATCGGCCACCGGATCAGTGCCGTATGCAACGCCGACGAGATCATCATCTTAGAAGGCGGTAAGATCATGGAAAGGGGAACTCATCAATCCCTTCTTGCCAAAAAAGGACTTTATTACCAGACATATGCAGCACAATACGGAATACCAAAGGAGGAGATTTCGGCATGAGCATAAATTCTTATAAAGAAGACGAACAGCTCTCGGGGCGCAGCAAAACCCAGACCTTACTGCGGCTTTTGTCGTACCTGACAGCCTATAAAAAAGAAATTGTTTTTGTCCTGCTGATTATGGCATTCTGCGTGTTTGTCTCACTGGTCAACCCCTTGTTGATCGAGGCGGCCGTGGACCGCTATATTTCGGCAGGCAATATCCCCGGGCTTACCCGGCTTATCATTGTGGCAGTGATCCTGAACCTTTTGATGATCGGCGGAGTCAAGCTCCGCATGTACATTATGGCAAAGGTCTGTAACCGCATTCTTGTGACCATCCGCCAGGATCTGTACACCCATATCCAGACTCTGGATCTGCAGTTTTTTGACAGCCGTCCTACCGGAAAGATCCTGGCTAGGATCATCGGTGACATCAACTCATTAAAAGAGGTTTTAAATAACTTTGTCACCACACTGATCCCTGATTTTATCACCGTGGCTGCGGTGGTTGCCATCATGTTTGTGAAAAACCCCGCCCTGGCGGCGGCATCCCTTAGCAGTCTGCCGTTTATGATCATCTGTATCTGGTTCATACAGACCCGCTCACACAAAAAATGGCAGGATTTCCGGAAAAAGTCTTCCAACCTGAATGCGTTTATCCACGAAGACATTTCCGGTATGCGTATCATCCAGAGCTTCCATGCGGAGCAGGAGACCAGCCGGACATTTGACGACCTGCTTTCACAGCATGGCAGTTCCTTTATGAAAGCCGTGCGGTTAAATGACGCCATCGGTTCCTGCATCGACTTAAGCTGGGGGGCAGGCATTGCCGCACTGTATTTTGTAGGAATCCGGGTATTAGGCACAGGCACTGTGTCCATCGGTACCTTTATCGCATTTGGCGGTTACATCGGCATGTTCTGGCGACCGATCATGAACCTGAGCAATTTTTATAACCAGATCATCACCAATATTGCTGCCGCAGAGCGGGTCTTTGAGATCTTAGACACAAACGCCGCCATTTCAGACGCTTCCCATGTAACGGCAATCCCGCCCATCCAGGGAAACGTTAAATTTGAACATGTGGGATTTTCCTACGATGAGAACACCAAGGTCCTTCATGATGTAAGCTTTGACATCACTCCCGGCGAGACCATCGCCCTTGTAGGACCTACCGGAGCCGGCAAGACCACCATCGTAAACCTGATCAGCCGGTTTTATGACATCCAGGAGGGAAACATCACCATTGACGGCTATAACGTAAAAGACGTCTCCATCGAAAGCCTTAGGAGCCAGATGGGGATCATGACACAGGACAACTTCCTGTTTACAGGCACGATCAAAGACAATATCCGCTACGGAAAGCTTAATGCCACCGACGAGGAGATCATAGCTGCGGCAAAGGCGGTCCACGCCCATGATTTTATCTGTAAATTAGAGCAAGGATATGACACCCTGCTTTCCGAGCGCGGCGGCGGATTGTCCGTAGGCCAGAAACAGCTTCTTGCCTTTGCCAGGACCATGGTTTCCAAGCCAAACATCCTGATCCTGGATGAAGCAACCTCCAGCATTGATACCCAAACCGAGCTTTTGGTGCAGGAAGGGATCGACGCCCTGTTAAAAGGCCGTACTTCCTTCGTCATCGCCCACAGGCTTTCCACCATCCAAAAAGCCGACCGCATCTTTGTTATTGACCAGGGCGGCATCGTGGAAGAAGGAACTGCCGCGGAACTAATCGCAAAAAAAGGAGCCTACTACCGGCTCCATACAGCACAACTAATGACAGCCTCTGCAAGCTAAGCAGAGGCTGTTTTTTAATACTCCATTTCCCACTGGTGTTCTCCGCCCCAATCGCCGATAAGCGCTGAAGTGGTTCCCTCCGGCGTGGCCACCCTGGTCTCAAACCGGTAATTCATCTGCGGCACATATTCACCGCCGATCTTCACATTGCTGTAAAGATACACAAACTCGTAAGTCGTGTGGGGATAAAACTCCCCGTTTCCCGAAGCCGGTTCATAGGAAATACAAACCCTCTGGACACCCGCATCCTCCTGCTTGCCGCTCCAAATCTGGATCACGCCGGAGGTTTCCGGATTTTCTTCAAAGTCTGCAAAACAAAACTTCCAACTGCCTTCTTCCCTAAGAAACCACATTCTTTCCCGGCTTACCGGAATGTAGGTCTTACCTTTCCAATATTCCATGGTTCCTGCCATAAACTGATCCCGGATAGAAAGATAGTCCTCTGACTGCATGAAATCCTTGATCGGCTCAAATTCACCGGATTCAAAAATCCCAAAAGCGCCGGCAAAGACATCCTGGGCCCATGCTGCTTTTTCCGCACATGCCAAAATCTGCTGCAGCTCTTCCCCGCTTCCAATGCCGGACACCCTGCTAAGCATTTCCCGGTATTGGGGCAAATGGCAGACTTCCATAGACAGGGAATCCACATCCGGCTGTGCAAATTTAAGGATCTCCGCCTTCATTTCTTCCTTTTGGGTTTCTTCATACACCTGGATCATCCGGTCCATCATTTCAAGATACCGGTCGAACACACAGCCTGCGCCATCCGGCCCGTCACAGAAAAGTTCCGCTCCACCGCCCATAAACAGCCTGCCAAAGCATGCGTCAAGAAGCTTATAGCCATCCGGATTATCCGGCTGCGTCTCCACCGCTAAAATACATTTTCCCCAGGTGTCAAAGGAACAGTTTCCCTCGTTAATGTCTGAAACGGCATCATTTAACAGATAGACAAAGTACTCCTGGAGAAGGCTTTCATCCTGGGTGGTTTCCCACCCCTGATAAAGCACCTGCTCCGCCGCCTCCTGGTCTTCCTTGCTTAAATATGCACCTGCCATGGATTTATAGGCTTCCACTGACATAGAATCAATCTTTAGTGCCTCTTTGCAGGATGCGATCGCCTCGTCATAATCTTTTGTCTCCACATACTCATCGGCAGCGCTAAGCTTGCTTGCCACCCGGATTCCCGGAAGCATGTTCCAGACCACGGCCGACCCGCCCACTAAGATGATCACTCCAAAGAGGGCCACAAGGAGCCTCTGGACAAGGACTGCCCGCCGTCTGCGTTTACGCCTTCTAGCCCTTACTGCAGCGCTGGGCCTTTTTTTTCTTCTATCCCTTTCCATCTTCTAGCTAACCTCAAAATTTTTTCTTATTTTTCTTTGCAAAAGCGGCAAAATCTTCTCCCGTAAAGGGTTTACGGCGTGGCTTTTTCTCCTTTTCTTCCACACTCCTCCGGCTGCTTCTGTCTCTGTCAGCCCCCCACCCGGTTTTCTCACTCCTGCTTTTCCCGTCTTTCTCGCTTCCACGCACCTTTCGGTCTCTTCCTTCTGCGCTTCTCCTTTCGCTGCGGTTCCTTCCTTCCGAGCTTCTGCGGTCATCCCGCTCACCGCCACGGTCTTTATCCCTGCTCCTTCTGCGGTCTCTCCCGCCACGGTTCCTTCCTGACCTGCCTCTTTCCAGGAAAGGCTTCTCTTCCTGGATATCCTCCGGCTCCTCGCCCATGCTCATCTGCATGAAAGCGGCCGCCAAATCCAGCACCGTAAAATGGTTTTCTTCCGCTGCCACACGGATACTCTCCCTGATACCATCAAGGTTCTTGTTCTCCATCACTTCCATTGCATCGGCAAACAGCTTGCCTGACTTCACCCTGACAATATCCTTTGCTGCCGGTATCTTTCTTTCTTTGATGGTAGTATTACAGATTCTTTCAATATCACGGATCTTGAAGATTTCCCTTCCGGAGATCAGGGTAAAGGACCTTCCTGCCTTCCCTGCCCTTCCGGTACGCCCGATTCTGTGTACATAATACTCAATATCATCCGGAATATCATAGTTAAAAACAGCGTCCACGCCGCTGACGTCAATCCCCCTGGCTGCCACGTCCGTAGCCACCAAGATACCGCATCTCCCATTCCTGAAAAGGTTCATCACCGTATCACGCTGGTTCTGGGAAAGGTCGCCATGAAGCCCTTCCGCATCGTAGCCCCGGTCCTTTAAAATGCCGGTCATCTCATCCACCATCCGCTTGGTGTTGCAAAAAACAAGGCTTCTTACCGGCTGATAATAGTCAAGCAGCCTGCACATAGCCTCCATTTTATCCTTTTTGGCAACCCGGTAGTATGCCTGTTTAATAGAAGAAACCGTCACTTCCTTTGGTGTCACCTTTACAAAAACAGCATCTTTCTGGTAAGTTCCCGCTATATCAAGGATCGCCTGTGGCATGGTAGCCGAAAACAGCGCCATCTGATGTTCTTCCGGCATGTCTTCAAGCACCGTCTCAATGTCCTCACGGAATCCCATATCCAGCATTTCATCCGCCTCATCTAACACGATCATCTTGATTTCGTCAGTCTTGATCGTATGCCGGCGCAAATGATCCATCACCCTTCCCGGCGTACCCACGATAATCTGTACCCCCTGTGAAAGCGCCCGTATCTGCCGTCTGATATCCTGTCCGCCATAGACCGGCAAAACCTTAATCCCGCACATATATTTCGCCAGCCGCCTGATTTCTTCCGCAGCCTGCATGGCAAGTTCCCTTGTAGGGCAGAGAATGATCCCCTGGGGCCTTCTTACATTCTCATCAATCCGCTCGATCATAGGGATGGCAAATGCCGCCGTTTTTCCGGTACCGGTCTGTGCCTGCCCGATCACGTCTTTTCCCTCTAATAATACAGGAATCGCCTGTTCCTGGATAGGCGTCATGACCTCAAACCCCATCTCTGTCACTGCCCTTAAAATATTTTCGTTCATTTGTGCGTCGCTATAATTCATTTCCTGTCTTTCCTAACCTTTCCTGGCACCATGCCAATTTCCATTTTCCTTCAGCGCACGTTCATATCGTAAACAAAGTGCACCCCAGCGGCATGCACTTTTCCATAAATCCACCACTGTTACGGCACTTCCCTTTACGTAACAAAAGACACCACTTCGTAATAAAAGTGCTGTCTTTCTTACACGAACTTCTAAAGTATAGCCGTAAATTCCTATCCTGTCAAGCATCTTCTTCAAAAACTATAGCAAATATAGCACGGAAGTAACCATTCAGTCCTGCCGTTTCTGTTGCTGCAATGCTTTCCTTCTGTCACTTCTGGTTTTGCATGGCTTATGATAATCTTTCGATAGATTTTGGAGAAATGGCTGTTCCAATATATATGCTGCTCGCAGCAGTTGTCTGAAATGCCCTGAACCAAACCTCTGCTAATCTAATAAAATTTGGTGTTAGTCAGGAAATGGGGTGATTGCTTGAAACAAGCTAAATCAACAGTA